>PPYF01129783.1_pt1 | contig 30550 bp, 22 predicted proteins | sample 1559871 | NCBI WGS metagenome assembly PPYF01 (sample SAMN08240021, study PRJNA423297) | Human gut metagenome, whole genome shotgun sequencing project.
CTACGGTACCGGCCATGAGGTAGACGGTCCCGGCGTAGAATGCTACGCTTCGGTTCCCGCAGGAGTGAACGCACAAACCGGAGACGCCAATTTAACAATTTTCTCTTTAGACAAAGTGGAGAACGTGAAATACATCAAGTTCACTTTTTATGGAAACGACGCTGGCAGCAATTTTGAAAACGTCGTAGCCAACCGCTGGGTGTCGTTCAATAATTTGATTTTTGAGAATGTGGAGGAAACGGAAAGCACGTCTTCCCCGACGGCGGCAAACTCGCCAAACCCCGGAACCGCCACGCCAGGAAGGCCTGCAACGGCTACGGCGACGGGAACCTCCACAGGCAGCACCGGTTCCAACGTCTGGCTCATTGCACTGATCGCAGGCGGCGTCATTGTCGTTCTATTGATACTTGTTTTGACGGTCCGTTCCCGAAAGAAGGGCTAAAATCATTCCGGCACAGAAAACGCCGCGCTTTTCTCAGGGAAAGCGCGGCGTTTTGGATTCGTTCCAAGCCCTTTTCTGCGGGGGAGCCGTTTTCGCTGTAACAACGTTACGCCAACGCTTGCTTACCGCCTCCCTGCTTCAACCAAACGACCGTGTCCCGAATCGTTTGGAACAAGTCTCTTGGGTGATAGTCCAATTCCCTGCTGGCTTTCTCATGAGAAAACTTGTCGTTGCTGTTCAAAGTATGAAGCGAATAATTGGTATATAACGGACGTTCCTTCCGGCACTTGGCCAGCCAGCCTAGAAGAGGAGCAGCAGCCTTTGCCATCCAGATGGGAAGAACAGGCAGTTTTTTGCCGCCCTGTACCGCTTTCACCATATCCAGCACTTCTTTTACCTCATAGTGACGATTGGACAGAATGTAGCATTCTCCCTTTTTCCCTTTCTCCGCCGCAGCGATGCAGCCTGCCGCCACGTCCCGAACATCGACAAAATCATACCCGCCCTTCACACAGGCCGGCAGTTTTCCGGTAAGATAATTTTTAACCAATTGAACCAAATGATTGCCGGAATTGTCATAGGGACCCAAGATACCGGAAGGATGAACGACAACGGCATCCAGCTCGGTCTGCCGCGCCGCCTCCAAAACCAGCTGCGTAGCCTGCGCTTTGGTCTTTGCGTATCCCCCTACCACCTGATCAGCGGAAAAATCAGAGACCTCTTGCAACACCCGCCAATTTGCTTGCTCCGGAATGGCGTGAACCGAACTGACGTATACCAGACGGCTGACAGCGTACCGCTGACAAAGCTCCAAAATATTCCGGGTACCTTCCACATTTACCTGATACAGCAAATCTGACACCTTCTCGGAAATATCCACGATACCGGCGGTATGAATCACAATAACCTCCCGATCATCCGTGTTTTGGAAAAGCGGTTCCAGAGAAGCGCTGTCCCGCACATCCCCCGACACATAAGAAATGCCGTCCAACTTTCTTCCCTCTTCCGAAGGCAAAATCAATCCGCGGACACTCTGCTTTTTCTGGGACAGCAGCCGGATGATGGTGTTGCCCAGATGGCCGGCCGCGCCCGTAATAACATACAGTTTTTTCATATAGCACACACCCTTTCCTTTCATTGAACAACGTGTTGATTTACCTCTACAATTGTAGTATAATAATTTCATGGAAAATCCGCAACAAACAGATCACTTGTCTTGTGATTGTTTCCCGACAAAACGCACAAAGGTTGTATAAAAGGAACGATTATTATGAAAAATGTTACAAACGATCATCGTACCCGCGTCACAAAGCTGCTGATTCGCCGCTCCTTCATGGACCTGCTTCAGCAGAAGCCGATCCAGAGCATTTCCATCAAGGAATTGTGCGAATTGGCGGAAATCAACCGCGGTACATTTTACGCTCACTATACGGATCTCTATGATTTGCTGACGCAGATTGAAGACGATATGATGAAAGATTTTGAGAAAGCGCTGGAACCGCTCCTGCTCTCTCGGGACAAATCGTTCCATCCGGTGGAAATCAGCACGGAGATTTTCCAATGTTTGAAAGACAACTCAGACATCTGCACGGTCACTCTTGGGGATTATGGCGACAAACGCTTTGCCCTGAAACTGATCAACCTAGGAAGGGAACGCTGTATCGAGGTCTATTCCCAGTATTTTCAGCATGCGACGCAAAAACAGATTGAATACTTCTATGCCTTTGTCAGTTCAGGCTGCATTGGACTTCTGCGAAAGTGGCTGGATGACGGGATGATTACACCGGCCAAAGAAATTGCCCAAATGGCCGAAAATATCATGCTGCATGGCTTAGGCTTTTTACAAAACACGCAGCCCGGCGGATAGAGACGAACTCCGGCGCCTTCAATCGTTTGGGATGCGGTAACAATTCCCGGCTACCTGGTCGGTTTTGATGACGTTCACAAACGCCTGCGGATCGATCATCCGTACCTGTTTGGTAATTGTTTTCACCTGATTGCCGGAAATCCCAGAGTAAATCATGGTCCTGGGGTCTCCGTTGTACAAGCCCATCCCATAGAACAGCGTCGCCCGTTTATAACGGAAATTCAACGCCCGCACCACCTGGTTGGATGCAAACTGGAAAACAATCGAGTATAATGCTTTATCCCAGCCGAATAAGAAGCCCGCTGCCGCCAGAAGAACCGCGTTGCCCAACAAGATCGCATTCCAAGCATCTACATTCCGCTTCTCCGATAGGGCCACCGCAATGGAATCCGTCCCGCCGCTGGTCGCGCGGCCCAGCAAACAAAGACGGATGGCAAACCCAAGGACTCTCTACTCGAAACCCCAGCAGACAGGAACAAGGGCTCCAAAAGGATCGTCGATCGTATCGTATCGACGCCGAAGAAAATTGTCAAGAAGCAGAACCCTCCGTCTTCCGCTGCCCGAGCCGCAGTTCTACGCTGCGCAGTAATAGGCATTCTGATTAGCCTTATCCGGCAGCAGATACCGTTAGGAAGGACCTCTAGTCGGTATCGACTTTTCTGCTCTCCACAGCAAAAAAATTCTTATCCGGATACCACAGCCGCACCCAGATCGCGAAGGAACCGCTTTCCCTCCTCTACCTCCTCACGCCGGGGAATCCAATCCTCCCGTCCGGAATCCTCATATCCCAAACGCTGGTTTTTGCTGGCCCCAAACGAGTGGTATGGCAGCAGCTCAATTCCCTCACAATGGCGCAGCTGCTGAAACAGAGAAGCGAGGTGCCGGTAGTGTTCCGTTTCCATATTGACAGATCGGACTAAAATGCATCTGAGCCGGATCCGGCAGGCCCATTGATCCAATTGCAGAAGATTCTCCAAAATGAGCCCATTGTCTACACCGGTGTACCGCCTATGGCGTTCCGGATTCGTATCCTTTACGTCCCACAAAAAACAGTCTGTTGTCTCCGCCAGAGGCTTCAGCCAACGCTCGTCAAAATAGCCGCAGGTCTCCACCGCCGTAGTAATGCCTTCTTCCTTCGCCCGGCGCAGCAAAGCCAGACTGCCTTCCGGATGCATCATCGGTTCGCCGCCGGATAACGTTAGCCCCCCTCGCTGCCCATAAAAAGCCCTGTCCCGTAGCACAACCGAGAGAATTTCATCCACCGTCCGCATCCGGCTAACAGGCTCCAATGCTTGAGATGGACAAACCTCCGTGCATCTTCCGCAGCCATCACAGCGCTCCGCCATAAAAACATGATTCTCCCCAAAAAGATGAGCATGGCGAGGACATACCGCGGCACATGCGCCACAGACCAGACATTGATCTGCCGTGTAAAAAATCTGCGGCGTGGTGCGCTGTGTCTCCGGATTGTGACACCACTGGCAGCGCAGCGGACAACCCTTGAGAAAAACGGTTGTCCGTATCCCGTCGCCATCGTGAATGCTGAAACGCTGCACATTGGTTACCGGCAGCAGCCGGCCTTCTTTTTCCGCCATAGAACCCCCTTTTTTCTGCTATCCTTTTGATCCGGCTGTTACATGCCGGTGGTATCCCGCTGAATGATCATATCCTGCCATTCCTCGTTGAGTGTTACAAAACGCGCCGACCATCCGGATACCCGAACGGCTAAAGATTTGTACTCTTCTGGATGAACCTTGGCGTCCAACAAAATCTGGTTATCAATGACATCCATTTGCATAAAAAAACCGCCCAATGCCAGAAATCCGTTGATCAAACCAACAATTGCCTCCACGCCGGCACTTCCTTCCACCGTAGTGGGATAAAGTTTGATATCCAGCGCTGCGCCGCAGGTTTGTTTCTCCAGGTTCGCTTTACAATACGAACGGATAATAGCCGTTGCCCCCTTTTCGTCGGTTCCCGGCGTAGGAGAACAGTTCCCCGCCAGGATATCGCCTTTCCTTTTGCCGTGGGGAGAGGCGGTACGGAAGGGGTTCCAATCAATTTGACGTCCAAACGTACTGACCCCGGGAGGAAACAGAATCGGGCTGCGGCCGTTCCATTCCAGAACAATATCGGCAAAATCATCCAGCACACGAGCCGCAATTTCGTCAACCGGGTCGGAATCGTTTCCGAAATAGGAATACCGCGTTTGGATGAACTGGCGTAAAGATTCCTCTCCTTCCCAATTCGCCCTAACCACATTCAAAAAATCAGTCAGTTTCATCCGCTGTTCTTCAAATACAAATTGCTTCAGTACCAGTAAGCTGTTTGCCACATCTGCCAGGCCCCCGATGTGGGGAGAAACTACCGTATAGGCCGGGCCGCCCGAATAATAGGATCTCCCCCGTCTGATACAGTCTTCGGTAAACAAAGAAAGAATCGTACAAGGAGGCACCTCGCTTTCCTGCCATGCTTGCTCGGAAAACACGCCGGCCCGGCAGAACGGTTCTGTTCTTTGGCGGTATATTTCCTCCAGCAATTGCCGCAGGTCTTCCTTAAAATGCTGGTACAGCGCTTCGTAGCTGGGATAATCGTTCGGCGTTTCCTGATCCAGTCCTAACGTCTTTTTCTGCAGCAGCTGCAGCGAATCGAACGGGATGTAACAGAAATTGGTTTTACCGGGAACCTGTACTTCCCAGCAGCCATCGTTGGCAAAACGCCTGGCCTCCTGCAACGAATAGCCAAATTTCACCATGCTATTTAAAATAAGCCGTTCGTTGTAAACAGCAACGATTCCGCCGCCGTGGCGAATCACTTCCCCTACGCGCTGAAACAATCTGGCAGGACTATCCTCCCGCAGACGAACGGCAATGGGGAAATCACTGATATTCAATTCCTCGACGATATCCAAAACCAGATAGGTTACCTCGTTGGTCACATCCTGTCCATCCTCATCCACACCGGAAAGCACGATGTTCTGATAATGCTGGGCATCTCCGGTGGCGCGAGGCGTATCCCGCTCGATCCATTCGCAGCCCTTAATGAAAAAACTGGCAAGAATCTCCCGTGCCTCGTCCAGGGTGATTATCCCCTCCTCCAGATCCTGCGTCAAATACTTGCCTAATATTACATCAATCCGCCCAATACCGGAAAAATAGCCGCATAACCGGGTAAAGGCAAACAAAAACCAAAGACTTTGCACCGCCTCATGAAAATGACGGGAGGGACCAAAAGGAACCTGGAGCAAATTTTGGTAACATTCCGGCTTGACGTCCTTTGTCGCATCCAAATATCGTCTGCGCCAGACATCCAGCGCGTCAATGCACCGCAGCATACTGATTAAGATCGTACGCTGCCGTTCCGACAGCGTACGATCGTCCAATCGATTGGCAATGTCCTTTTGATAGGCACCGATCCCCAGCCGTACTGCTCGTTCAAATCCCAGCGTAACATGGCTGCCCGCGTGAAATAGAGGCTGGCCCTGGTAAGTGGCCGGAATGGTACAAGAAATGGCATATCCCAACGTAGCGGACCCGCTGATCCGTTCTGCCTCACAAATCCGTATCGGCGCCTCTTTCGCAATCTTCTCAATCATGCGGTCATATTGTTCTTGAGGAGAAAGCGCAGCAAACTCCTCCACATCGTCCATGGATACTCCCATATGCTGTTTTGTTTCCGTTCCATACCGCCCCTGCTGGGATTCGTAAGCAAATTGTCTGGCCGCCTCGGAAAGCCTCATCGGGCGCGGTTGGGAAATTGCCGTATAAAAAGTGGGCATTCCACAATCCTCTCCTTTATCTGAATTGAATACAGTATAGCAAAATTCCGGTGAGATACTATTGATTTTTTACTCTTTTTTATGTATTATTTTATCAAAGCGAAGGATTGCATTCCTATTGCCTCGCTGTACAAAACAGATAGTGATAAGGAAATATATGAATAATCTTCTTTTTCAACATGCCTGCCGGCAGATTCGGCCTCAGGATTCCGTCCGGCGCGGCGGAATCGGCACTTTAGGAGAAAAAACGCTTCATGCCGTATTAAAATACTATTGGGAACCGGATGAGTCCTGTCACGAGGTCAAAATCGGATCCCACATAGCGGACATCTGCAATCAGGAAGGAATCGTGGAAATCCAGACACGGCAATGGAACAAACTCCGGGGCAAACTGGACGCTTTTCTTCCGGAGCATACGGTCACTCTTGTTTACCCGCTCCCCTACCGAAAATGGCTTGTTTGGATCGATCCGGAAACCGGAGAACGCACCAAACGCAGGCTATCTCCGAAAAAAGGCTCCTGCTACCAGGTATTTGGGGAGTTATATAAAATCAAGCCTTATCTCACACATCCACACCTCCGCCTTAGTTTTCTGTTAATTGACCTGGAGGAAACCAGACTGCTGACCGGATGGAGCACCGATAAAAAAAAGGGCTCCCGCCGGGAGAACCGTGTGCCCTTGGCGCTGCAGCAGGAAATTGTCATCTGCGAACCGGAAGACTATCTCCAGCTGGTACCGGAAGGACTTCCGCAGCCATTTACCTCAAACGATTATGCCGCACAGGCCAAGATATCCCAACATGCGGCACAAACCGCCTGCAACGTCCTGGCCTCCGTCGGCGCCATTCAAGCAGTGGGAAAGCAAGGAAACCAGATCTTGTATGTTACCGGATTTGCACAATCGTAACGCCAGCGTCGCCCTCTCCATATTCTCCCAACCGGAATCCTTTGATCCGCTTCTCGCTCTTTAAATACTTCTGAATTCCCGCCCGGAGCGCGCCGGTTCCCTTTCCATGAATGATACTGCATTGCGATAAATGAGCTAACATCGCATCATCCAAATATTTTTCCAGAGCTTGTACGCCTTCTTCCACCGTGTACCCCCGCAGATCCAGTTCCGGACGGATGGACGCGGATTTTAGTATGCCGCCCCCTTTTCCAGGTGAGGCCTTCGGTTCCGCGGTTTGATCCAAGCGCAGGTCGGACAACGGCAAATATACTTTCAGAATTCCCGCCTGTACAAACACCTCACCATCCTTATCCGGCGGCTTTAACACCGTTCCCTTGCCGTCCAGGCTGATGATGCGTACGGTATCTCCCGGCTGCAAAGACGCCGGCGGCTGAGAAGGATCTGTCTGTTTACCTGGTTCTGCAAAACGGATAGCTCGCGTTTCGCTTGTTCCGCCGCTTTGATCTCCGTCCCGCCAGTCATGGCCGCCTTCCGAATATCGGACAGCAGCCGTTCCGCCTCCTGCTTCGCTTTCTGGAGCAAGGATCGCGCTTCTTCCCGCGCTTTTGCAATCATGTCGTTACGCTGGGCCTGGAAAAGGTCCCGTTCCTGTTTGATTTCTTGACGCAGCGTTTCCGACTCCCGTCGTAGCCGTTCCGCCTCCTGTCTCTCCGCTTCCATGATGCTCCGGCTTTGCTCAATTCCCATCAGCATATCTTCAAAACGCAAATCTTCCTGAGAAAGAAACTCCTTCGCCCGCTCTACAATCTGCGGATCCAACCCGATCCGCCGGGAAATGGCAAACGCATTGCTCTTTCCGGGAATGCCAATCAATAACTTGTACGTTGGCTGCAGCGTCTGTACATCAAATTCACAAGAAGCATTGGCAAATCCCGCCGTTGTAGCAGCAAACACCTTCAACTCGCTGTAATGCGTCGTGGCCACCGTCGTCGCTCCCATCTGATGGACGCACTCCAGAATCGCCATCGCCAGCGCAGCACCCTCCGTGGGATCGGTTCCCGCCCCCAGCTCGTCGAACAAGACAAGGGATCGGTTGTCACATTGCTCAAGCATTTCCACAATATTTTTCATATGGGAAGAAAACGTGCTTAGGCTCTGCGTAATGCTCTGCTCGTCACCAATGTCCGCATAAACGCCTCGATAAACCGATAATTCCGTTCCGGCATTGGCAGGAATCAGCAAACCGGCCTGCATCATCAGCGTAAACAACCCCACCGTTTTGATGGCCACGGTTTTCCCGCCGGTATTGGGGCCGGTGATGACCAGCGTCCGGAAGTCGTCGCCAATGTGAAAAGAAATGGGTACTACCTTTTGTTTGGGGATCAAAGGATGACGGCCCTGCACCACCCGGATGATTCCCTTATCGTTGACGCGAGGTTTCATTCCCTTCATATCCAGCGCCAGCCTGGCTTTGGCAAACGTGAAATCCACATAGCAGATTTCCTCCAAGTCCAATAACAGAACATCCCGCCGCTGACTTACCTCCAAAGATAGTTCCGCGACGATCCGTTGGATTTCTCTCGCTTCTTCCCCTCGCAGTTCCCGGATTTTGTTGTTGGCTTCTACGACAAAAGCCGGTTCGATAAATAAGGTCTGGCCGGAAGAAGACGTATCGTGTACCAGACCCTGAACCTCGCCGCGGGCTTCTACTTTGACGGGAATGCAGTACCGATCCCCCCGCATGGTGATCACCGCATCCTGGATGGCTTTGGCATACTGCGGCGAATGAATCAAATGATTCAGATTGTCCTTGATGGCCTCCTGCCGATCCCGAATCTGCCGTCGGATGCCGTGCAGCGCAGGACTGGCGTCGTCTGCCATTTCGTCCTCCGATAGAATACAATGAGAAATTCGCTCTTCCAGTCCACGCTCCTCCACCAATCTGGCAATGCGGAGCACCATCCTGTTTTCGGTGTTCTCATCCAAACCGGAAGAATAGTTCAGCGTCCGCCGCACCGCCCGCAGCAGTCCCGCCACATGCAGAAGTTCCGCGTAACTCAGCTGCCCGCCGGCACAGGCGCGCAGCACAGCGTGCCGAATATCTTTGACACCGGCCAAGGGAGGCTGGCCCTTGCGCATAATGAGGGACACGGCGTCTTCCGTTTCCCTCAACGTCTCCTCTACCACGGACAAATCCACGGAAGGAACCAATTGGTCAGCCATTTCCGCTGCCAGCTCACAAGTAGTCAGCGCCGTCAGCTGCCCCACAATGGTCCGAAACTCCAATACCTGATAAACTCGCTCGTTCACGTTTGATATCACCCAAATCTTTCTTATAAAGAAAGAATCTTACTGGTTACAATCATCGATTCGTCGATTTCTTTCGTCATCTGCAGCGCGTCCTCGATGTCCAGCGCCACGTATTTTCCGCTTTTCTCAGCAATGATTTTGTTTCCGATTCCCTGCGAGAAGCATTCGGTTGCTTTCACCGCCATCAGGCTGGCCGTAACCCGATCTCTCGTCGTGGGACTGCCGCCCCGCTGCAGATGACCTAAAATCGTCGTCGTCGTTGATATTCCGGTAATCTTCCGAATTTCCTCTGCAATCTCCATGGTACCGCCCACACCTTCAGCGATGATGACGATATAATGGTGCTTGCCCCTGTTCCGGCATTCGATAATCGGCTGGATGATATCCTCGTCGATATGGAATGTTTTTTCCGGTAAAATACAGGCTTCCGCGCCGTCCGCGATAGCGCAGTGCAGCGCAATGTACCCGGCGTTCCGGCCCATAACTTCCACCACGCTGCACCGTTCGTGGGAGAAGGCCGTATCTTTTATTTTATCGATGGCATCCTTAACCGTATTCAATGCCGTGTCAAAACCAATGGTATATTCCGTACAGCCAATGTCGTTATCGATCGTACCGGGAATGCCGATTACCGGCAGGCCGGCCCTGGCCAGATCCCGGGCCCCCCGGAAGGAACCATCTCCGCCGATGACAATCAGGCCGTCCAATTTGAACACCTCCGCCATGCGGACGCCCCTCTCCACACCCTCCGGAGTGGAAAACGCCTGGCATCGGGCAGTTTGCAGTACCGTGCCGCCCCGACTCATGATGTCCGATACCGATCGGAGGTTCATTTCAAACAGTTCTCCGTTCAACAGGCCCTCGTATCCTTTCCGAATGCCAAACACGGTTAACCCATGATAGATACCAGAACGTACCACCGCTCGGATTGCCGCGTTCATCCCCGGTGCGTCCCCTCCCGAGGTAAGTACTCCGATTCGTTTCATTTCACTCATGTCAACCAGACCTCCACTACAACAAAATAGCAACATCCGCAGCCGGTTTCCGCCGGATATCCGCAAATATTGCTATTATCATACACGATTTTCACAAAATATACAACTCCACTTTCCCATACCATCCGAATTTCTATCCGTGCAGCAATGTCTCCAATTCCGCCAAAACCTCCCGCCGTCCATCTACAAATCCCCGAATCAGCACCACATCGGAATTCTCCTCATAGATGCAAATTTCGGTCTTTCCGCTAAAAAATTTCACAAATGCGTCAACCGCCTTTTTCTGATCGGAGCGGCAACGGTACTCCAGTATTTTCGCGCCATCCTGAAGGATGGAATCCATCGTAAGAATGGATTCCGGCAAAATTTTCGGCGTATCGTCTTCCCGAAGGCTGAGGCGGCCTTTTACCACCACCGCAGTGTCTTCCCGCAGCAGCCCGCCGCATTCCTCGTATACCTTTGGAAACAACAGCAGTTCCAGGGAGCCATACATATCTTCTAATGTGGCAAACGCCATCATGGCGTTGTTTTTCGTGGTTTTCTTTTTGATGCCGGAAATGACGCCGCCAGTGATCACCCGCATGTTATCCCTCACATGTTCCGCATAAAGCCGCTCCACGCCTTCCATGCCCTCCCCGGTATCTTCCGGCAAGGCCAAATCGGAAGATTTCAGGTTTCGTACCGCTGCCAGCTGTTTTTCATACCGTTCCAGGGGATGCCCGGACAAATACAGCCCCATCACTTCCTTCTCCATGGCCAGTCTCTTGGCCGGCTCCCATTCCGGGATGGAAGGATACGTGTCCGCCTGACCAACCTGCCGGGAAGACGAAGGAATCTCTTCTTCGGCACCAAATAAGTCAAACAAGGACATTTGCCCTTGGATGTTCTTTTTCCGATCGCTGGCAATGGAATCCAGCATGGTCTCATATACTTCAGAAAGCTGGGAGCGATACACGCCAAAAGAATCAAACACGCCGGCTTTAATAAAACTTTCCACACACCGTTTGTTCATTTCCGTGTTAGCAATCCGCTCACAAAAATCCCGAAATCCGGTAAACGGTCCGTTCTGTTCCCGTTCCGACACCATGGTCAGAACGGCATGCTCGCCTACATTTTTAATCGCGGTCAGGCCAAAACGAATGACACCGTCCGCCACGGTAAAGCGTGCGTAGCTTTCGTTCACATCCGGCGGCAGAATCTCGATATTCATTGCCCGGCATTCCGCTATATATTGGGATATCTTCCCGCCGGAATCCAGAAAACTGTTCAGCATCGCCGCCATGAATTCTACCGGATAATAGGTCTTCAGCCAGGCCGTTTCGTAGCCTACCACCGCATAACAAGCTGCGTGAGCTTTATTGAAAGCATAACTGGCAAAATCCGTCATTTGTTCGAATATCTTGTTGGCTGTTTCAAAGGGCACTCCCTTTTCTCCTGCTCCAGCAATGAAATTCGCCCGTTCTTTTTCCATGACGTCGTGTTTTTTCTTTGCCATAGCCCGCCGCACCAGATCCGACTGTCCCATGGTGTAGCCAGCCAAATCCCGGACAATCTGCATCACCTGTTCCTGGTAAATCATACAGCCGTAGGTGACATCCAGGATATGCGACAGAAGCGGATGGTCGTAGGTAACGTTCTCCGGGTGTTTTTTGTTCTGTATGTAGCGTGGAATCTGATCCATCGGACCGGGACGGTACAAGGAAATACCAGCAATGATATCCTCCAGATTATCCGGCTGGAGTTCCATCATGAAACGGGTCATGCCCGGACTTTCCAATTGAAATATCCCGGATGTTTTCCCTTCGCAAATGATCTTGAAGACTTTGGAGTCGTCCATGGGCATGGTATCAAAATTCACGGTCACGCCGTGATTGGCCCGGATCATCTCCACCGCATCCTGAATAACGGTCAAAGTGCGGAGGCCAAGAAAGTCCACCTTGAGCAGTCCCAGCTTCTCCAGCGTCGTCATCGGGAACTGGGTTACCACGCTGTCACCGGTCTTCTGTACCGGTACGTAGTCCGTTACCGGATCCCGGGTCAGCACCACGCCGGCCGCGTGGGTGGAAACATTCCGGGGCATTCCTTCCAGTTGTTTGGCGGTATCCAGCAAATCCCGAATAACCGGGTCGCTTTCGTACCGCTGCCGCAGCTCGCTGTTTTGCTCCAATGCCCCGCTGATGGTAACAGCCTTGCCGGGCGCCATGGGAATCATCTTCGCAATGGTATCTACCTCACCATACGGAATATCCAGTACCCGACCCACATCCCGAACCGAACCCCGGGCCGCCATGGTACCAAACGTCGTAATCTGGGCCACACGGTCCTCTCCATATTTGCTCACCACATAGTCGATAACCTCTTTCCGGCGAGCATCGCAAAAATCCACATCAAAGTCCGGCATACTAATCCGTTCCGGATTGAGAAAGCGCTCAAACGCCAGATTGTATTTCAGAGAATCAATGTTGGTGATTTTCAAACAATACGCCACCAGGCTGCCGGCGCCGGAACCTCTTCCCGGCCCTACCGTCACGCCCGTGCTTTTCGCATATCGTATAAAGTCCCAGACAATCAGATAATACTCCGCATAGCCCATACTCTCAATGACGCCCAGCTCGTACTCCAGCCTTTCCCGGATTTCCTCACGAAGCTTCTCTCCATACCGGAAGGCCGCGCCTTCGTAGCATAGCTTTCGCAAATATTCGCCGGCGGTCATGCCATCCGGCAGTTCAAAGTTTGGCAGGACCGGATTGCCGAATTCCAACGTAACGTTGCACCTGGCGGCAATGGCGGCAGTGTTTGCCAGCGCTTCCGGACAGCTGGCAAACAGCTTTCCCATTTCCTCCGGGGACCGGAGATAGACCTGATCCGTATTAAAACGCATCCGCTCCGGATCATGGTAGCGTTTGCCCATTTGAACACACATGAGAATATCCTGCGCCCTGGCGTCTTCCCTGCGGATGAAATGGACGTCATTGGTCGCCACCAGGGGAATACCGGTCTCCTCTGCCATCCGGATTAACGCCTGATTGACTCGAATTTGTTCTTCCAATCCGTTGCTTTGCAGCTCCAGAAAATAGTTTTCCGGACCAAACGTATCCCGGTACCAAAGCGCCAGCTCCTTCGCTCCCTGGTAATCCTCCCGCAGAATCAGCTGAGGAATATCGCCTCCCAGGCAGGCGGAACAGCAAATCAAACCCTTTGCATAGCGACGCAGCAATTCCCGGTCCACTCTTGGTTTATAATAATAACCGTCCGTGAAGGCCGCGGAAACGATTTTAATCAGATTGTGATATCCCTCGTTCGTCTCCGCCAAGAGAATCAAATGACCATAGTCGGAATCCATGCCCGGCTCTTTGTCGAAACGGGTACGGCGGGCGGTATAGACCTCGCAGCCCAGGATCGGTTTGATCCCTGCTTTTTTACACTCGTTGTAAAAATCGATGACAGCGTACATCACGCCATGATCCGTCACGGCGAGAGAATGCATTCCCAACTGGCCGCACGCCTGAACCAGCTCTTTGATCCGGCAGGCACCATCCAGCAGGCTGTACTCCGTATGAACGTGCAGATGGACAAAATCGGTGGGTTCCATATAACAATCCTTTCCGGTTTATTCCAGCAGCCGGTTAATCTGTTCCATCACTGCTTCGCGCAGCAGCCGGTTTTCCTGGAGCGCTTCCTCTTCCGAACCATCCCTTACACCAAAATAAAGCTTCATTTTGGGTTCCGTCCCCGAAGGGCGAACGCAGAACCAGTTGTCGTTCTGAAGCGTGTAATACAATACGTTGGAACGCGGCATCGGCAATTCATATTGAATTCCGGTTTTGTAATCCAGCACCACGGATTGGTCGAAATCCTTGAAGAAGCGTATCTGCCCCGGTAAGACCGCGCCTTTCCGGCTTCGAAGAGTTTCCATTACCTCATTCATTTTTGCCATGCCGGACTCTCCCGGAAACGCGACGGAAACCTGACTCTCTTCAAAATATCCATATTGCCGGTATAGCGTCTCCAGCGCATCCAGCAAACTCAGGTCATTTGCCCGGTAATACGCCGCGGTCTCGGCTAGAAGCATACAAGCCGCTACCGCATCTTTATCCCGGGCGTAACTTCCTGCCAAATAGCCGTAACTTTCCTCAAAACCAAACAAAAACGTCTCCCGGCCTTTTTCCTCTCGCTGCATAATCTGCTCGCCGATGAACTTAAATCCCGTCAGCACATCGGTATAAGAAATGCCATGGGCCTTGCAGATGGTTTCCGTCATTCTGGTGGAAACCACGGTGGATACCACAAAAGGATGCTCCGGCAGCGATCCCGCCTCTTTCCTGCCGGACAGGATGCGTTCCAGAAGCAGAACGCCGATCTGATTGCCGTTCAGCATGACATAATCGCCTTCCCGTGTCCGGCAATACACTCCGGTCCTGTCGGCATCCGGGTCAGTGGCCAGAATTAAGTCGGCCTGCTTCTCCCGAGCCAGCTTGAGTGCCAGAGAATAGGCCCCTTTGTCTTCCGGATTGGGCACCGGCACCGTAGGGAAATCTCCGTCCGGCTCCATCTGCTCTGGAACGACCGATAGCTGCTCAAATCCCAAGCTGCGCAGCAGCGGAGGAATCCACTTGGCTCCCGCGCCGTGCAGCGGCGTATAAACCAGCTTGAGCCGCGGTGCGTTCTCCGCCAGATGCTCCGGGGTTACCAACAGCTTTTTGATTTCTTGCTCGTATGTCTGCCGGACACGGTCATCCAGAATGCGAATGCCTCCCCGTTTCAGCAGAAAATCAAAATCAAATTTGGGTAGCCGAGTATAATCCGGCATCCGGGCCAGCAAATCGGTTACTTCCTGGCAATCCTCCGGGGACAGCTGCGCGCCATCCCTGCCATACACTTTATATCCATTGTATTCTTTGGGATTATGGCTTGCCGTAATCATGACGCCGGCAGCACAGCGCAAGTGCCGGACCGAAAAAGACAACACCGGTACGGGACAGATAGACGGATGCAAATACACCCGAATACCGTGTCCGGCAAACACGGCCGCCGCCTCCTCCGCAAACAGCTGAGATCCGTGCCGGCTATCGTATCCGATGACAACGCCGGCCCGCTTTGCTCCAAGGCCTTTTTTTTCCAGCAACAAGGCCAGCGCCCGGCTTACCCGCCGGATCACATAAATGTTCATCCGGTTGGTTCCGGCTCCCATAACCCCTCTCATCCCTGCTGTTCCAAAAGACAATTCCCGATAAAAACGGTCCCGGATCGCTTCCGGATCATCCTGAATCGCCAACAGTTCTTCCCTCGTATCTTTATCAAAATAGATGGTGGTACTCCATTGCTGATAAGCCTCTTCTACCCTCATAACTCTCCCTCCTGTCGGATCTTCCCGCCATCTTTGTTCCAGGCGGTTCTTACTCCGTATAATACCCTACTCCGGAAGCAATGATGCGTTGATCCTTCTCTCCCGGAACATTTCGGCAAACAAACGTCCCCACACGTTCCGAATGCCCCATTTTTCCCAATACCCGCCCATCCGGACTGGTAATCCCTTCGATCGCCATAATGCTGCCATTCGGATTCCAGAAGGAATCCATGGTTGGCGCGCCGCTGTCATCCACGTATTGCGTCGCGATTTGATGCTTTGCCTCCAGTTCCGCCAGACACGCTGACGATGCTAGGAAACGGCCTTCTCCATGGGAAATCGGGATACGGTGAATTTCTCCCGCACTGGCATACCGCAGCCAAGGCGACAGATTGGAAACCACCCTTGTGTTCACCATTCTGGAAATATGCCGCCCAACGGTATTAAAGGTCAGCGTAGGATCCTCCGGACGAAGATCCCGGATTTCACCATACGGTACCAGCCCCAGCTTAATCAATGCCTGAAAACCATTACAGATTCCCAAGATCAGGCCATCCCTTTTTTGCAGCAATTCCATCACCGCTTCTTTCACCGCCGGATTGCGGAACGCTGTGGCAATAAATTTACCGGAGCCATCCGGTTCGTCGCCGCCGCTGAACCCGCCTGGTATCATGATAATCTGCGCGTTCCGGATCTGCCGTACCATGGCGTTCAGAGAATCCTCAATCTCTTTTCCGGTCAAATTCCGGAAAACGAGCGGCTCTGCCACAGCACCTGCTTTTTCAAACGCGCGCGCCGTATCGTATTCGCAATTGGTTCCCGGAAAGACCGGTAAAAAGACTCTGGGCCGTGCAATTCTTACCTTTGCGCGAGCCTTCCGCATCGCAGCGGGAGCGTCATACAAAGGAGTCTCCGCCTGACCGGAGAGCGCATTTCCGCAATCGGGGAAAATTTTTTGCAGCGGTTTCCGCCAAATAGAAAGCAGTTCCTCCAAATCCAGCGTTACGTCTCCCACTTGAATCCATGGCTCCGGCAGCGTCTCGCCCAACAAGCAGCAATCCAACTCTTCCAAATCTGCCTCACTGCACAAATCGGAAAGTTCCAGCACAATAGAACCGTAGCGTTTCTCAAACAAATCTACCGATTCATTTCGAAGAGCAAAACCGATTTTGTTTCCGAACGCCATTTTACTCAATGTCTCCGCCAAACCGCCGGATTTCACGGTCATGGCGCTAACGATCTTGCCTTCCCGCATCAGCTTCGTTATTTTCTTATAGTTTTTCTTCATATGACCGAAATCCGGCAAACCGGCCGCATCCAAAGGAAGCCGGTAATACGCAACCAGGTGCCCGGCCTGTTTCCATTCGGAGGATACAACCTGATCGGCGGCTACCGGAACCACCGCAAACGAAACCAGCGTAGGCGGTACATGGAGATCCAAAAACGTACCGGACATGGAATCCTTTCCGCCAATGGCGGCCACTCCGCATTCCATCTGAGCATAAAACGCTCCCAGAAGCGCGCTGAAAGGTTTGCCCCATTTTTGCGGGTCCTGTCCAAGACGCTCAAAATACTCCTGGAACGTCAGCGTGGCCTCCGCCGCGTCGCCTCCCATGGCCGTAATCTTTGCCAAAGATTCCACTACGGCAAAAATCGCGCCATGATAAGGACTGGACTCCGCCAAAAAAGGATCAAACCCATAGGCCATCAGTGTAGCCGTTTCCGTCTCCCCCGTCAGGACAGGTAGCTTCGCCGCCATTCCCTCCGCCGGAGTCCATTGAAATCTTCCGCCAAAGGGCATGAGGATCGTTCCTGCGCCAATGGTGCTATCAAACCGTTCCGCCAATCCCTTCTGGGAACAGGAATTCAAATCGGAAAGCATTCTCTTCCAGCGCTCCGCTAAAGAACTCCCCGTCTCTTCCTTCCTTTCCGGCCGGATAAAAGAAACCGCGCCGGACTGCTTCACCAAAACCCGCGCGTCCTGTTTCACGCCATTGGTATCCAAAAACGCTCTGGAAATGTTGACAATCGTCTGATTCCGCCACACCATCTGCAAGCGTCCGGTGTCGGTAACCACCGCTACCGGAACAGCTTCCAGGTTCTCTTCGCGGGCATACGCCACAAATTGCGGAGCGGACCCGGCGGAAACGACTACCGCCATCCTTTCCTGCGATTCGGAAATAGCCAATTCCGTCCCGTCCAGTCCCTCATACTTTTTGGGAACCCGATCCAGATAGATCTCCAATGCCGGCGCCAATTCACCGATTGCTACGCAAACGCCGCCCGCGCCGAAATCGTTGCAGCGTTTGATCAGCCGGCTGACCTCCGGTTTGCGCAGCAGCCGCTGGAGTTTCCGTTCCGTTGGCGGATTGCCCTTCTGCACCTCGGAGCCGCAGGTCTTTACCGATTCCAACGTATGCTCTTTGGAAGATCCGGTTGCGCCTCCAATGCCATCCCGTCCGGTGCGGCCGCCCAGCAGGATAATGACATCCCCCTTCTCCGGCTGTTTCCGAACCACGTTTTCAGCCGGAGCCGCAGCAATCACCGCGCCGATTTCCATTCGCTTTGCCACATAGCCGGGATGGTACAGTTCCTGTACCTGCCCTGTCGCCAAGCCGATCTGATTCCCATAGGAGCTGTAGCCAGCCGCGGCGCCCGTGGTAATTTTGCGCTGAGGCAATTTTCCCTCTAACGTATCCGATACCGGAACGGTAGGATCGGCACTTCCCGTTACGCGCATAGCCTGATAAACATAAGACCGGCCGGAAAGAGGATCCCGGATGGCTCCGCCCAAACAGGTAGCGGCGCCGCCAAAAGGCTCGATCTCCGTAGGATGATTGTGTGTTTCATTTTTGAACATCACCAGCCAGTCTTCTTCCTGCCCGTCGATTTTAGCTTTCACACGAATGCTGCAAGCGTTGATTTCTTCCGATTCATCCAAATTTTGAAGCCGACCCGTCTTTTTTAGATATTTCATGCCCATGGTAGCAATATCCATCAACGTAATGTCCTTCTGCCTCTCGCCATAGACCTCGGAACGGGCCGCCAAATACATTTCGTACGTTTTCCGTATCTGATGATCCAAGAGCGAATCGCCAAAGCGGATATCGTTCAGCCGTGTCAAAAAAGTAGTATGGCGGCAATGATCCGACCAGTATGTGTCAATCACCCGGATTTCCGTCACGGTGGGATCACGCTGCTCCTGATCCCGGAAATAATCGCGGCAAAACGCCAGGTCCTCATCGCTCATGGCCAAACCCATCTCAGCCCGGAACCGAGCGATTTCCTCATCGGACTGCTCCCGAAAGCCGGACAGCACGGGAACATCTGCGGGAGAATCCAGTTCCCACTCCAGAGTCAGCGGCTTCTCCAGGGAAGCCTCCCGGGATTCCACCGGGTTGATTGTGTACGATTTGATCTTGTCCAGCTCTTGAGCGGTCAGCGATCCTTCCAAAACATATAGTTTTGCCGTACGGATGGACGGTCTTTCCTTTTGTGTCAAAATCTGAATACACTGGGCAGCAGAATCCGCTCTTTGGTCATATTGCCCCGGAAGCGACTCCTGAGCAAACAGCCAGGCCCCTTCCGGCTGCCGGTAAACCTCATCGTAGACGTTATCTGCGTTTGGCTCCGCAAAAATCAGGAATTTGGCCGCTTCGTATTCCTCCTGACTGATGCCCTCCGCGTCATACCGGTTGACCACCCGAACATTTGTCAGGCCGCTGATTCCCAGATTCTCCCGGAAATCCTGCAGCAACGCCTTCGCTTCCACATCCATACCAGGTTTTTTTTCTACATAAATTCGTTTGACACCGTGATTCATGATATAACTCCCATCCGCAAATTTCTATTTTCCAATAAGTATTTTTTACCATATAATGAAATACAGCGCCCCGCATCCGACGCCGTTGGAACACGCTTTTCCGTTCCAACGGCGCATTTTGCCAAAGACGCGGAAGGACGCTTCCGCGTTTATTATATAACAACACAGCGTTTGCCGCAACACCAAACCGCCGCCTTTCCGGTAAAGAGGCGGGGCACCGACCCGTGAAAGGCTTGCGGATCAGCGAGGTTTTCGCTATACTAAGAAAAAGGAGACAGCATCATGGTGAATTTTTATACGAGGCAGGCAGTCCGGAAACGACTGTTGGAAGCGGCCGACGAAGAATACAAACGGTTTCACGTGTCCCTGGTTCCCAGCCAGCGGGAAGTCCTTGGTGTCCGCATGCCGGTGCTTCGGAAATTTGCACGGGAAATCGCGAAAGCGGATTGGCGCGCCTATCTCCGGGAGGCGGATGACGCAACCTATGAGGAAACCTTGCTGCAGGGACTGGTGATTGGCTGCGCCGCTATGCCGCTGGAAGAACGATTTTCCCGAATAACCAGCTATGTCCCCAAAATAGATGGCTGGGCTATCTGTGACTACTTTTGCAGCACGCTGAAAGCAGCCAATCGTTTCCGGAAAGAATTTTGGGACTACTTACAACCCTTTTTTACCAGCTCGGAAGAATTTACGGTTCGATTCGGCGTCGTCATGCTGCTCTCCTATTACATAACGGAAGACGGGACAGACGCGGTGCTGCGGCAGCTGGATCAGATTCAACACGAAGGCTACTACGCAAAAATGGCAGTAGCCTGGGCTGTTTCCATTGTTTATATCAAGTTTCCGGAAAAAGGACTGGCCTTTCTGCATAACAATCGGCTGGACGATTTCACCTTCCGCAAATCCCTGCAAAAAATACGGGATTCCGGAAGAGTCAGCCGGGAGGACAAAGCCTCGCTTCTGCGGATGAAACGCATTACGTTTCCGTCCGCAGAGAATCAAACCGTTCCAGCACCCCGTTGAGAAACCTGGTAAACCGTTCCAGAGAAAGCATATCTGCCCGTTCTCCGGTGGTGTGAGGATGCCGCAGCGTGGGGCCCATGGACACCAGGTCGCCCTCCGGCAGCGAACGGGAGAACGTGCCGCATTCCAATCCGGCATGAATGCCAAACACCAACGGATCTCGGTGATAGACTTCCCGGTAGCGCTCTGCTAAAAAAGGCACGAATCGGCTCTGTTCCCGGCGTGGCCATCCATACTCCTGAAAACAAACCGTCGTAACGCCGCCCCACCGGCCGCCAAGCGTTCGCATTTCTTCCACCAAATCATCCAGTTTGTCATCTCGCGAGCTACGGATGCTGACCCATACCGTCAGCCGGTTCTTTTCCGTGACGATTCTGGCCAGGTTGGCGGAGGTCTCCACCAATCCGTCCAGTTCCGGATCCATGGCCAAAACACCATGAGGACACAAATACAAAAAAGAAGTAATCCCATGCCATGCCTTCTCCGTATAACAGGAGACCGCTGCGCTGTCACCCACCCGTTCCCAGGAAATCCGAATATTTGGCTCACCTTCTCCCCATTGAGCCTTTGTGTCCAGCGTCAGCTTTTCCAGCATCCGGCCGATGACCGGGATGGCCGTCTCCGGCACGGAGGCGATTCCCTCGGCCGATTGCGGAATCGAATTCATATGGGTTCCGCCAGAGAACTGCAGAATCCGGCAGGCGCCGCCGCATGCCGCCTGAATCCGTACAAAGCATTCCAGCAAAAGCAGAATCGCGTTCCGGCGTTTCAGATGAATATCGATGCCGGAATGCCCCCCCAGAAGCCCCTCCACGGTAATACGCAGCGCAGCCATGCCGTCTGGCAGAGCGTACGGCTGGGTAATGTCCGCTAGGGCAAACGACGTGCGGGTGTCGGCAATTCCGGCGGAACTAACCGTAATGGCTGTGTCGTCCTCTTGATCCAGATTGATGAAATACGTTCCCCGGAGAACGGACTTATCCAGATTCCGGGCACCCTCCATGTTGGTTTCTTCTTCCGAGGTGAAGACACACTCAATAGGAGGATGGGGAAGGCTGCCGTCCTCCAGGACAGCCAGACAAAGCGCCATACCCAACCCGTCATCCGCGCCCAACGTGGTTCCGGCAGCCCGCAGCCATCCGTCCGCGTCAGCGATGACAGGAATGGGATCCCGGTTAAAATCATGCTCCACGCCTTCGTCTTTCACACAAACCATATCCATGTGAGATTGCAGTATCAAACCAGGAAGATCCTCCCAGCCCGGACTGGCCGGTTTCCGGAGTATTACGTTATACCACTCGTCTCGTTGGCTCTCCAGCCCCAGTTTTTCTCCAAATTCCATTAAATAGGCCGAAATCCCCTCCGGATTGCCGGAAGCGCGAGGTATGCGGTTCAACTCCCGAAACAATTCGATTACTCTGCTATCCTCTAACAAAAACAACCCCTCCTGCGGAAAACATTCTCATGTCATTAGTATACACCAAATTCGCCTTTTGTGCCTGCGAAATAACCGGACAGAAACAAAAATGACCGAAAAAATTATCTCGGTCATACCAATATCGTAAAGAAACGCTATGTCGGAACGGTTACCGCTTCTCGATGACCATGTCTTTCACCTTCATCAGCCGGGTAATGTTGCCCCGTTCGTTTTCTTCCAGCTTCATGGTAATGTATTTGATGGTTTCCTCCAGCTGCGGAATCATAATATATTCCAAGGCGTTGACCCGGCGTCTGGTGCGTTCGATCTCATGGGCCAGCAGCTGGGCAGACTTCTCCACTTCCGCCAATTCCAGCAGCGAAGGCAAAAGCGTACTCATCCCCGCCACCGCATCGTCCAGATCGGCAGACGTATTCTCAAACCCATAACAATAAACCTCATCGCTGCCTTCCTGAATGTGGTAGTCAAAGACAGGAACTTCCACCCCCATAATGTTTCGGGAAGAAACCGACGCGCTGACCTGCCTCGCCGGATAAAGGAGTGCCTCTTCCAGGTCCCGATCCGACATCAGCGTACCGGCAATCACAAAACCTTTTTCCGCATCGGAAACCAAGTTCTCCACCTGAAAACGCAGCTCCTGATTTTGCCGGACGATTTCCAGAAACTTTTTCATGAGTTCGTCCCGTTTGTCCTTCAGCAGTTTGTGCCCCCGCCTGGCGGTATAGAGCCTCTTTTTCAGCCTGGTCAATTCCATCCGGGTGGGACTGACGTTCAATCTAGCCATAGCCGCTCCCCCATTTTATTGTTTGGCCAAATATTTGTCCAAATATTCGCTCCGGATTCTTTTCAGTTCCGACTTCGGCAGCATGGACAGCAGCTGCCACCCAATATCCAGCGTCTCCTCGATGCTGCGGTTCGATTGAAAGCCCTGAGAGACATACCCGTTTTCGAAACTCTCGGAAAAGGCAGCATACAGACGATCCGTTTCCGACAAAGCGGATTCTCCTAAAATGGTAGCCAGTTCCTTGCATTCCTTCCCGCGGGAATAGGCGGCAAACAACTGGTTCATGGTATCCGCGTGATCCTCCCTGGTTTTTCCCCTGCCGATCCCTTTGTCCTTCAAACGGGACAGCGATGGCAGCACATCGATCGGCGGCATGACGCCCTTCCGGTACAATTCCCGGCTGAGGATAATCTGTCCCTCCGTAATATACCCGGTCAGGTCCGGAATCGGGTGAGTTTTATCGTCTTCCGGCATGGTCAGAATAGGGATTAGCGTAATGCTGCCATCGATTCCTTTCTTTCTGCCGGCTCGCTCATACAACGTAGCCAGATCCGTATACAAGTAACCGGGATAGCCCCGCCGGCCCGGTACTTCTTTCCGGGCAGCGGAAATTTCCCGAAGCGCTTCCGCGTAATAGGTGATATCCGTCATAATCACCAGAACGTGCATGTTTTTCTCAAAGGCCAGGTATTCTGCCGCCGTCAGCGCCATACGGGGCGTAGAGATTCGTTCCACGGCCGGGTCGTTGGCTAAGTTCATAAACAGCACGGTCCGATCAATGGCACCGGTTCTGTTAAAATCCTCGATAAAAAAGTTGGCCTCCTCAAACGTAATGCCCATGGCGGCGAATACCACCGCAAATCGGCTGTCCTGATTCAGCACCTTCGCCTGCCGCGCAATCTGCACCGCCAGATTGGCGTGAGGCAGCCCGGATCCTGAAAAAATCGGCAATTTTTGCCCCCGCACCAAGGTATTCAGGCCGTCGATTGCCGAAACGCCGGTCTGAATGAACTCAGAAGGATAGTCTCTGGCTGCCGGATTCATAGGCAATCCGTTGATATCCAGTTTCTTCTCCGGCAGCAAATCAGGCCCGCCATCGATTGGGCGTCCCATTCCGTCGAATACGCGGCCAAGCAAGTCTTCCGACACGCTCAGTTCCATGCCATGCCCCAGAAAGCGCACGGTACTCTCCGCCAAATTGATTCCGGCCGAATTTTCAAAGAGCTGCACCACCGCGTTGGTGCCGTCGATCTCCAGCACCTTGCACATCCGAATTTCTCCGTTGCTGAGCTGGATTTCGCCCAGCTCATTCAGCGTCACATCCGTGACTTCCTGAATCAGCATCAGCGGTCCGGCAATCTCCGAAATGGTTTGGTATTCTTTTATCATGACATCAAGACCTCCTTCGAGAGCAGCGCTTCGATTTCCGTCTGCAATTCTTTCTCCAGCATAGCGGCTTCGCTGTCCGCCATATCCTCCGGTACATATTTCATTCGACCTATTTTCTCTCGGACCGGCAGGCTCTCCAAATCCCGGAACCGAATTCCGCGCTTGAGTGCGCTGTCGCTTAGCGTGTAAAAACTGAGAATCAGGTCCAGCATCAGATCCTGCTTGTGGAATGTGGTAAACGTATCGATATCATGAAAGGCATTCTGATGCAGATAATCCTCTCGGATGGACCGCGCGGCTTCCAATACCAATCGATCGGCCGCGGAGAGGGAATCCACGCCAACCAATTTGACGATCTCTTCCAGTTCCGCTTCCTGCTGCAGCAGTCTCATTAACAGCGCTCTCTTATTATTCCATTGCTTGGAAACATTTTCCCGGTACCAGTCCGCCAAAGAATCTATATACAAAGAATAACTGTTCAGCCAGTTGATCGCCGGAAAATGCCTGGCGTAGGCCAGCGCGGAATCCAACCCCCAGAATACCTTGACAATCCGCAGCGTGGCTTGCGATACCGGTTCGGAAATGTCGCCTCCCGGAGGCGATACGGCGCCAATCGCCGTCAGCGTTCCCTCCCGTGGCTGGGAGCCAAGACTCAACACCCTTCCTGCACGCTCATAGAATTGAGCCAGACGGGAACCCAAATAAGCAGGATACCCTTCTTCTCCCGGCATTTCTTCCAGCCGCCCGGACATTTCCCGGAGCGCCTCCGCCCAACGGGAAGTGGAATCCGCCATAATGGCAACGTTGTATCCCATGTCGCGGAAATATTCCGCGATGGTAATACCGGTATAAATGGAGGCCTCCCGTGCCGCCACAGGCATATCGGAAGTATTGGCAATAAGAACCGTTCGTTCCATGAGGGATTTCCCCGTTTTCGGATCCTTCAGTTCCGGGAACTCCCGCAGAACATCCGTCATTTCGTTTCCCCGTTCTCCACAGCCGATGTATACTACGATTTCCGCATCTGCCCACTTAGCCAGCTGATGCTGTACCACCGTCTTTCCGCTGCCGAAGGGCCCCGGCACCGCCGCCACCCCGCCCTTTGCCAGCGGGAACAACGTATCGATGACACGCTGGCCGGTGGACAAAGGACGGTCCGGCGGCAGCTTTTTGGTATAAGGCCGGCCAACGCGCACCGGCCAGGTCTGCAGCATGCAAAGATCCCGAACTTTTCCCTGCGGATCCAGAACATGTCCTACCGTCTCCGTAATAGTATAGGCGCCTGCCTCAATGTCTTGGATCGTGCCGGAAACACCCTTCGGAATCATAATTTTGTGCACGATCAATTCCGTTTCCTGCACCGTCCCGATAATATCGCCCGGCTGCACCGCATCTCCGGGAGCCACCGTGGGTTCAAAGCACCATTTTCGATTTCGATCCAAGGAGGGAACGGAAAGTCCTCGGGCAATGTTAGAGCCCTGCAGCTCGACCATCGTTTCCAAAGGCCGCTGAATCCCATCGAAAATGCCGGTCAGTAAGCCCGGCGCCAATTCCACGCTAAGAGGAATGCCCGTAGACGTTACCGGCTCGCCCGGCCCCAATCCGGCAGTCTCCTCATATACCTGGATAGACGCCCGATCACCATGCATTTCGATGATCTCTCCGGTTAAACCCAAAGAACTTACCTTCACCATATCATACATATTCGCACCGGACATGCCGCTGGCAATGACCAGTGGACCCGAAATTTTTACAATCGTTCCTTTGTTCTCCATACTAACCTCCCTGCCCGCCGCCGGCGGGGCATACAGCCATCTTTACCGTCAATTCTCTGCTAAAATGTTACTGCCAACCGCCTTTTCTACCGACCGGTTGAGATTCCTTCTTCCTATCCCCAAAGAGCCTCGGTTTCCCGGCACCAGAATAATAGCCGGCAGTTTCACATCCTCATACTGTTTGATCTCTTCCTCAATCAGCTGCGCAGTATGCTCCACAACGTAAACAATCACGCAGCCATCCTGGAGCAGCCGGCGTAGACCTGCCGCAGCTTCCTCCCTGGTATCGCAAAAACAGGTCAGCAGGCCGACCGCCTTATACCCGATTATGCTCTCCTTGTCTCCCAGAACACCAATTTTATACATATAAGCTCCTCAGCCTTTCCCGAATAATCTCCCGCGGCAAATCGTTGAGCTTCCCTAAAAGAATCATACGTACATTTCGAATTTCTCGCTGCCTGGCCACCAAATATCCCACCAAAGGCTCAATACCGAATGCATTTCCTTTCCGTGCCTTCACGAACTCCAGCAAATAATCGTCCGACAATTTTTCCAGATGCGATAAGCTGCCGGTTATGTTGTATTTGGCCACGGCATCCGCTGCCAGTCTGCCATAAGGCGTCCGCGCAAATGCCTCCGCCAGCTTGGCCAGCTCCAAATGCAAACAGCTTAAATAGAAAGAACAAGACAAGCTGCCCGGCACATAGCTTTTGGTAAAAAGCGTTTCCGGATCGGCCATTTGCCGAATGCGAAGCAGCGTCTGCAAATTGGACAAATCCGCTGATGCAGCAACCCATTGCCGCAGAAACATTCTTGTTTCTCTTCGCTCTGCCTGATCCGCAATGGCGTAACAATCCCGATAAAAGGCCTGATCCAGTAAAAATTCCATCGCTCGCGGCGTGTGGTCCGCCACCATGGCCTCCCGGGCACCAGGCAATGTCTCTCTTAAATGAACGGGAAAACAACGGTAATCTTTCTCCCGCAGCCCTTCCTCCAGTTTTCGAACGGGTATGGTACCGGCATCGGATAACACCGGCGGCGTTTCCGCGTCCTGCGTTTCCTGCTTCAGATAAAGCTTTACATTATTGTAATCGTACTTCAGCAAGAAAAGATCATACAACTGCGGTTCCGGAGAAAAGCTCTTCAATTCCCGGACCACTTTGTCCTCTTCCTGCTCCAGCAGAGCGATGCATTGCCTGGCATTCCAGCCATCTTCCTGCACAGGCAAATCGTATCCGTTTTCCGCCAGCACGGCCAAGGCGTCCTTCACCGAATCCGCCTCCAGCATCCGCTCTAAAGCGATCCTGCCAAATAATCTGTTTTCCAGCGCCCGTACCCGGCCTACCGGATACCCATAGGCATCGTACCCCAGCATGATTCCGGCCTCCTATCCCAGTTTTACACCGGTTATCCAGCGGAAAAAAGCAAATCAACCATTTCCCCCTCCGTCTGCTCCCGCAGCATCCGAAGAATCGCCTCAAAGGAAAAGTTCTTGATGACCTTTCCGGTTCGCAGAATAACGCCTCCCTGGATACCAGAGGAATCCGGGACAAGTGTAATACGCCCGGTTCTTCCATGCTGCCGGCAAAGTTCCGTTAGCTGAGTCCCCAGATATCCACGGCAATCTTCCGGACGCAGGATCAATTCAAAACAGTCGGATCCCTCCTCGGTATTCCGCAGAACATATCCCGCTAACAACGTCAGCAGCTCTTCTTGGTTTAAGGATTGCAGCCTGGAGGCCAGCAACCCATAACATTCGGACAGAAGGACCTGTTTCTCTGACAAAAGCAGTCTCTTCCGTTCCATATCGAAAGAGGAATCCGCCCGAGCCAACAAGCCTTTCGCATTTTTTTCCGCGCTGGCCATCGCCTTGACATACTGATCCTCCGCGAAAGAGGCGGCATCGGCCACGATACGATCCGCTTCCTCCCTGGCCATCCGCAGCGTTTCTTCTGCCGCGGCTTGGGCATCCTCAATAATTTTTGCCGTAATCTTAGCAAGAGAACTCTCTTCCATCAGCTACCCTCCCCGCCTCCGCGGACCACATCATCAAAACTTCATTACCATCAAGATGGATACCAGGAAGCCAAACAACGCAAACAACTCCACGGAAAGCGCCAAGATGACGCCCTTTGACCAGTCTTTGGGACGCTTTGCCACAATCCCGATGGAACTGGCCGCTACTCTGCCCTGCATGATTGCCGAAACCAATCCAACGATACCGACAGGAAGTGCCGCGCAGAACAAGCCAAGACCCGTTTCCAACGAGACGCCAGCCGCAAAATCAACCCGATTCATAATCAGGAAAGCGATGACGAAACCATAAATACCTTGTGTCGACGGCAGTACCTCCAACACCAGACAGGATACAAACTTCTTCGGATCCTCCGCTAACAGCCCTGCCCCCGCGCTGCCCACAAGCATAACGCCCTTCGCCGATCCGGCTCCAGCCAGAAGGAATGCCAACGCAGAGCCAAGCATTGCCCAGAACAATCCAAAAGACCAAATGCTGGTTCCGGCTTCCGCCGCCAATAACGATACGTCCATAATTTCTTACCTCCTTGTTCTCATGCAGCTTTTTCGCTGATTTTCTTTGCGTCCTCTGCTGCGGACGGTTCCACTACCACATACTCCGTTTCCGGCGCCAAAGGCTGGAATTCCCGACCGGTCCCTTCGTAGAATTTACCAAAAAATTCGATATACATCAAACGCATAGCGTTCACATAAGTTCCCAGCAAATTGATCGCCAAATTAAAGGCGTTTGCCGCGAGGAAGACCAACGTGAATAAGATAAAGCCCTGTACGCTGTAACCGGCCATCATCCCGATGCTGTTGAACACATTGATAATGACACTGGTCGCCAATCCCAAGGCCATCAAACGGGAGTAGGATAACACATCGCTTAGCATATCCACCAAAGAATACAGCGCCCCTACGCCGCTGACCACTTTTTTAAAAAGATTCTTCTCCTTCCGGCCTCTGGTGAAGAAAATCAGAACAAATCCTACAAGCAGCAGCTTCATCCCCCAGGGAGCCAGCTGCGCCGCAATCTCCGGATTGACACTGGGAACATACGGCAGCAGGAAGAACACTTCGCCCAGGTAAAAAACATACCAAAACACCACATCAAACAGCACGTCCAGGTACCGTTTTTCCCGGATATAATTCCAAGCTTTCATCCCGTATCCGACAAAAACGTGAATCACGCCAAACAGCAGCGAGTATGCCAGCAACCTTTCCGGATCGGATACCGGATCAAACCAAAGCACGGGAACCGACACACGGCCGTTGGTAAGAACCGACACCGCATCGCCAAACCATCCGCCAAACAAAATTCCCCAAAACATAGTGGACAACCCGCAGTAAAAAAACAGCGTCAAAAACTGTTTGGTTCCTCGCTCCAGTTTCTTGGTCTTCAAGATGATCCCGCAAAGCAGCGATACCAGCAGTCCATATCCCGCGTCGGACAGCATCAGGCCGAAAAACAGGATGTAAAACAGTCCTCCCACACTACAGGGATCTGCTTCGGAATAGGCAGGCGTACCATACATGGTAACGATGGACTCCACGGTCCTCCCTATTGGGCCGTTGTCCAGCAAGGTAGGCGGAATTTCGTTATCCGCCGGATCGCAGAATACGATATGACAGGTGTAGAGATCCGACAAAGATTCTATTTCTGCGGCCGATTTGGCAGGCACCCATCCTTCAAATGCAAAAGTGGAGCGAGTCTGCGACATTTTCTCCACAGCCAGCTGTTTGTCCCGCTCAATAAGATACCCATCCGACAACAGCTCCAGCTCCGGCAGCTGCTGCGCCAGTTCCGACAGTCTGGCTCGCAGGCCCTCCATCTGTTCGCTGATTTCCTGTTGATTTTGTTCCAATGCCTGAATGTTGGAGGAAACCGTCCCCTGATATCCGCTGAGATCTGCACGGTTCCAGCCAAACCGCCTTAAGACATCCAAAATCGTATTTTCATCCGCTATGTGATAAAGCAGATAGCACCACACAGCATCCTTTCCGCTTCGTACTTTTTCCATTTCGCACAAAAGGCCTTGTTCCTGACATAGGGAATGCAGTTGAGAAAAAGACTCTTCCGAAGATACCGTTCCCAACAACAGCCGGGTGTTGGCCGTCTCTGTCACCGACAAATCATATGGATAGTCGATCCAATAGGACAACGCTGCCGATGCGTGCAGCAACCGGTTGCTTTCCGACTGAAGAGAAACAAGTTGTGTGGAACAAGACTCGATTTCTGCAATCGTATCCCACAATACCTGCTGATGATCCATCGTTTGCTGAAAGAGCTGTGCGGAGACCGTGCGTCTCACGGCAAACAGTCCCTTTTTACGCATATCATAAGGCGTTAGTTGGTCAATGGCGCTCTGGATGGCGGCGTGCTTTTGAATCAGTTCTCGTACAACTGGCGATACCGTTTCGGAAACTTCCGCCGCGCTCTCTTCGGCTTCCGTCTCCTCGACAATATCGTGATGACCCGAGATTTCCACCACGCCAAGAGACATCAGCCGTTTTATGATCTCCTCCCGATCCTTTTTGAGACCAAGGAAGGTCATTCTTTTCATGGATACGATAGCCATTAGAGATCCCCGATCCTCTCCCAGATAACAGAAACGGCAGAATCGAACCTGTCTTCTGTCTTCTGCCTCAATTC
>PPYF01638612.1_pt1 | contig 30502 bp, 25 predicted proteins | sample 1559871 | NCBI WGS metagenome assembly PPYF01 (sample SAMN08240021, study PRJNA423297) | Human gut metagenome, whole genome shotgun sequencing project.
AATGAAACATTTAAAAGCAAGAATTTCAGGGAATATGAAAAATAATTAAGGTATTGAAGACCCTGCACGCCCTTATCGCTGGACGACATCTTATTATGCCTCACATATTTACAGAGCATATAGTCATATCTGTAATAAATGTGCCAACGACCGCACAGGTTGCTATAGAAAAACTGCTTTGATTATATTCTAACATATGTGAAAGAAATAGCAAGCGGTTTGTATTTTATTATATTGTTTTTGTTGTATATGCAACATATTTTTGGACAAAATTATAGTAATATTGTATTATAAATAATGAAATCAACATTCAAGAAAGAAGGACAAGAAATCCTATGGACAAGGTTTTCAAAATAGAAGATTTACGCCCTATCCGCGACGAGATGACCGTCTCACGAAATTCAAGGCTTAGTGACAAAACACCCATAACCTATTTTTCTCTCGGAAAGGGCACGTCAATCTCTCAGGAATCCTACGATAATACCACTGTATACATCGGTGCAAAAGGATGCGCTGATTTTCTTATCGGAGCTTATGCTGCAAAGCATACCATATCAGAAGGTGATATGCTGGTAGTCCCTTCGAAAATACTCTGCGGAGTAACAACAGAAACCGGCTGTATTTACACCGAAATCATCATAAAAAAGGAGAACAACAATATGAACAAAATTATCAAATCAGGCGAGGTCATGAAGCTTAAGGAACTTATCGCATATGAGGATGGCAGTATCACGAACATTGATGTGGTAAGCAACGACACAATGAAATTCGTGCTTATGGCATTCGATGAGGGCACCGGTCTCACACCGCATCGCGCGCCTGGAAATGCAATAATTTTCGCACTCGAGGGCAAGGCTATAATAGACTACGAGGGCAAAGATTACACAATCTCAGCAGGCGAAAATTTCCGTTTTGATAAAAACGGACTGCACAGCGTAACCGCTGACGAAAGGTTCAAGATGGGACTTCTTCTGGTGTTGGAGTAAAGCCTGCTTCACTCTTTTTTCAAATCCCATGCCCCTGCTTCCTAAGCACCGGCATGGTGTATATCTTCACCAAAAGCGGTATCACCATGATAAACCATACAAGCGGCTCTGCTACTATCACTCCTGTATAGCCAAGCAGTGGCACAAGTGTAAATGCAATAATTATCTTTCCCACCATCTCAAGTGAGCTTGATACAAGCGGCGTAATCTGCTCTCCAAGCCCCTGCATTGCATTTCGCACTATACATATGACAGCGGTCACATAATAAAACAGAGTATCAAATTTGAGATAATTTGTGGCATTTTTTATAACAATAGGATTATTAGTGCCTGTTACAAGCTTCACCAGCCACGGGCCTATAGTGTAGCTTGCGATAATTGCCATCGTACACCATATGCAGGTATAGAATATCGCCAGTTTTATGCCCTTTTTCACTCTGGCTACTTCTCCCGCTCCTATATTCTGCCCACAGAAGGTCGCCATTGTCTGTCCGAACACGGTAAACATGACCATGAATATCTCCGATATCTTTCTGGCAGCCGTGTGAGCTACTATAATATCCTGTCCCAGTCAAAAGCTCATATCTTTTTACCATATATACAAAGCACACAATAAACGCAATAACCTGTGCAAGTACAGTGGCAATCGCAGCGCCCGCCACTCCTGCCTTCAGTACGACCACAAAGAAAATATCACCTGCCATATTCAGACAGACCGAGACGGCTAGTATGATAAGCGGCGTAACTGTATCGCCCAGTGCCCTAAGTGCCGCCGCACATGCATCATACAAAAATGTCGCTACAAGCCCTGCTATTATAATAAAAATATATGACACAGCCATTCCCATCAAATCATTTGATACATTTAAAAATCCAAGAATCTTACGCAAAAATAACAGGCACAATACCGTTATAGCAAGCGCTATTATGCATCCCATTTTAATTGACAGTGCAAACGATTTCTTTACACCGGCGTAATCCCTTGCGCCAAATTTCTGGGCTGTTATTATGGCAAATCCATTAGCTAAGCCCATCAAAAAGCCTATCATCAGATTGCTTAGTGTCGTGGTGGCTCCGACTGCTGCCAGTGAGTTTTCTCCCAGATATGATCCGACTATTCTCGTGTCAACTATACTGTATGTGAGCTGGAGTATATTTGCCATAAATATTGGAATGGCAAATGCCAGTATGAGTCTTGATGGTTTTCCTTTTGTAAGGTCTTTCATGTATGTATATCCTCGCATATTTCAAAATATTTTCATCAATATATTAGCAGATAAATTTTAAAATTCAATCTTTTTAATCTGTAATATAATCATTTCTGATCATACTAAAATATAAACAACAATATATAGTTTATATACACTATATTTATACATATATAATTTATATGTATTCTGTTTACATGCATTGAATTTATGCGTATCATATGTTATATATACACTGTAGAGAAGTGGATAAAAATATACCAATGCTTTTACCAATATGGTTTCAGTAGATGTTAAGGCATATGTCAAAGCTTAAGGCTCATTAGATATCTGCATTATAATTCGGAGACATTATGAACAACGATATAAAATACAAGCTGGCCAATGCCATGAAGGAATGCATGTTTTCCTCTCCTGTCGAGAAAATTACGGTTAAGGAAATCTGCGATACATGTGGTGTGACCAGACAAACCTTTTACAGAAATTTTCAGGACAAATATGACCTGATAAACTGGTATTTTGATAAGATACTGATCGAATCCTTTCACCAGATGGGTGAGGGCAGTACCGTGTACGAAAGCCTTGTTAAAAAATTTGAATATATCCTGATGGAGCAACTTTTCTTTAAGGCTGCTTTTAAAAATGATGAGCAGAACAATCTAAAGGAGCATGATTTTGAGCTGATTCGTCAGTTTTATATTGACCAGATTGAAGGAAAAAGCCACCGGAAAATATCCGACAAGCTATTGTTCCAGCTTGAAATGTACTGTCAGGGTTCTGTCTTTATGACAACACAGTGGGTGCTTGGCAATAAAAACTTTACCCCTCAGGAGCTTGCCGGACTGCTCGCTGATGCTATGCCAAAGGAGCTTGCCGACGTATTTCGCGAGGTAAACCTGATATAATTCAAGGTAATATTCAAAACCATTTAGAACAAGTATCTTGCGTTTTTACAAATGTGCACGGTGGTCTTAATAGTTATATCAGCGTTAAAAATCCGGGAATGCTGTCAATTGACAGTTCCCGGATTTTCTATTTTATTTCATTCTTAATCGTAACTATTCACAAACATCCCACATACATTCGCAAAACCTCACGATACTCATGCTCTCGCTAAAATGTCAAACTACACATCCCTGTAAGCTGTTGCAGAATTACATAATCTTACGGAAAAGAGCCTTCAAATCCTCAACACTTGCATCCTTTGGATTTCCAGGTGCACATGCATCCGCGTGAGCAGACTCTGCGAGGAAGTCTAAGTCATCCTCCTTAATAGCTTCAAGCTTTGTTGGGATTCCTACATCTACAGAGAGCTGCGCTACAGCATCGATTGCAGCCTTTCTGTACTCCTCTACAGACATATCATCTACGCCCTTTACTCCCATTGCGCGGGCGATTTCACGATATTTTTCGCCTGTGCAGTCTGCATTGTACTCCATTACGATTGGAAGCATCATAGCACATGCTACTCCGTGTGGTGTATCATAAACAGCTCCGAGTGTATGAGCCATTGAATGAGCAATTCCAAGTCCTACATTTGAGAATCCCATTCCGGCAATGTACTCTCCAAGTGCCATGCCCTCACGTCCCTTTTTTTCATTGGCAACTGCACTTCTTAAGGATCTTGCAATAATCTCTATTGCTTTGAGATGGAACATGTCTGTCATCTCCCAGGCAGCCTTTGTTGTATAGCCCTCGATAGCATGTGTGAGTGCGTCCATACCTGTTGATGCTGTAAGTCCCTTTGGCATTGATGACATCATGTCTGGGTCTACGATTGCGATGATTGGCATGTCATGTGGGTCCACACATACAAACTTTCTCTTTCTCTCTACATCTGTGATGACATAGTTGATTGTAACCTCTGCTGCTGTTCCTGCTGTTGTAGGTACTGCGATGATAGGAACACAAGGCTTCTTTGTAGGTGCAACACCCTCTAAGCTTCTTACATCCTCAAACTCCGGGTTTGCGATGATGATACCGATTGCCTTTGATGTATCCATAGAAGAGCCGCCTCCGATTGCAATGAGGTAATCAGCTCCTGATTTCTTAAATGTCTCTACGCCATGCTTTACGTTGTCGATTGTTGGATTTGGCTTAATCTCTGAATAAATCTCATATTCCAATCCATTCTTATCAAGGATATCTGTTACCTTTGCTGTAACCCCAAATTTGATTAAGTCAGGGTCAGAGCATACCAGTGCTTTTTTAAAGCCATGCGCTTTTGCCTCTGTTGCAATCTCCTGGATTGCACCTGATCCGTGATAAGATGTCTCGTTTAACATGATTCTGTTAGCCATAGTGTAAAATCTCCTTCCAATTTTAAAAAATACTCCTAAAAAACTCTGCCGATAAATTCTTATAACTTATCTGCCTGACTATATTTTAACAAAGTATTAAACGAGATGTAAGTTACAAACCTGCCAATGTGTAACATACCTGTTGCAATATGTAATCTGCCAGTTACCTATGTATATCCCACCGACTGCCAATCACACCTTATAGCTGTCTGATATAACTTTCTTTAACTCTCTTGCTGCCGCACTGATCGGGTGATGTATATCATATACCATACATATATTTCTCTGCGGTATCTCCTCCTCCAGAGCTATCTCTACAATCTCGCGATTTGCTATCGCAGCCTCTGCCATCGGCTTTGGCATAAAGGCAAGACCAAGCTCACTTTTCACAAGTGGCAGTATCTGGTCTGTCGTTGCAGTCTCCGTATCAGGCGCAAATTCAAGTCCGTGTGACATAAAAAATCTGTTAAAAAACTGAAATGTCATGGTCTCCCGCCCCAGTCCGATAAGCGGATAATTATGCAGCTCCTTTAATGACAGAGTCTGACTTCCGAGCGCAGTAAAGGTGGTACCACCCACGAGAATTTCCTGGAACGAGCCAAGCTTTATCATCTTAAGAGGGGCCTCCACCTCAACCGGTGTCGATACCACTGCAAAATCAATCATGCCGTTTTTTACGGCATTTATAGCCTGTGGGGTGGAGTGATTATATATCTTAAGCCTGATACCCGGATATGCCATGTGAAAAGTCTTTAGCCTGTCAAGCAGATATATGTTTAGAGCTGTCTCACTGGCTCCTATTGATACGCTTCCGTGTGACAGCCCTGTGCTGTCTGACAGCTCCTCCTCCGCCGCAAGTATCTGTGACATCGCTGCAGATACATGCGCGTACAGACGCTCTCCCTCCGGTGTTAGCTGCACACCTCTGTTATTTCTGATAAAAAGTATGCTGTTTATCTGCTGCTCTAAGTTGTTCATGGCGCGGGTTACATTTGGCTGGCTGTTTCCGAGCGCCCTCGCAGCCTTTGTGAAATTGCAGTATTTTGCAACATAATAAAATATCTTGTAGTACTCAAAATTTATATCCATATTTAAAGCCTCCTTTTTATTATCGTTTTACCGGTCATTTTTCCGATGATACACAGATACTAATGATATAATAATATGATATTTCAATTATATCAATTATACTTTTTACTTATTATAATCATAATTGTATAATCATAAATGCTCAAAAGAGAAATATTGATTATATATATAAGAAAAGGACGTGTTTCAAATGAGTGAAAAGACAATGTTTCCAAGAGAAGATCATGCAGACATTCTGTTTCAGAAGATATTAAATGATCCATGGGCCTGTGACAGGCTTATGGAAACCTTCAATGAAAATCTGGTTTACAATGATGAATTTGATGTATCTCTTCCGGCAGAAAAATTTGCTAAAGCTCTCTTCAATGCATATACCAACCGCGATCTTTCCGCACTGCTTATGTGTCTGTGCAACAACACCGTATTTGATCTGCTGCGCAATTCATATATCATACCGTACAGGTTCAATGCCGACGGACACCAAAATCCGATAATCATGACCGATGAACACGGAAATCCGCTGCCCGAATATAAACACATATCTCATGACAAGAACTATATACATTTTCATGAGATATACAACGATATGCCAGACAAAAAGGATATCTACTACGCACAGGCTTACCGCTACAGCCACACATATGATTCCGAGCATATGACTCCCACGCAGCAGGTCATTGTAAAGCATGACGGAATACTCTTGATACGAGAGCTTCCCGATACCGTAAAACTCAAGGAGACTGAGGCTGAGGCTTACTCTGCTGTATGGGATCTGATGATACAGATTGAAAAGGAGCTTCCTATGGCATATGTTTTTTACGGTCAGGACTCTCTTGTGGAAAATGACAAGCGGTATGATGAAATTGGTATTTTCCTGCGAAGCTCTCATTTCCTAAAAAATCTTGAAAAACATGTCCAAAAGGCCGAGGCGATAATTTATGGCAGATAACAGCTACACAGATATCATGGAAAAAAATCATATGGAAATCCCCTGGCATGATTATGCCAGACAGGATGGAAATATACTCATAGATAAGGCGGGACTGATTGAAAAAGCCTCTGTAATCGGACGTGTCGGACTCATCATGCTCTCCTGCGGCACAGGAGCCTGGCGTGTGAGAACCTCCATGAACCGGCTCTCAAAGGTGCTTGGTGTCACATGTACAGTGGATGTCGGACTTATGTCAATCGAGTTTAATTGTTTTGACGGCACTGACTGTATATCGCAGTCACTCAGCATAGCAAACACAGGTGTAAACACATCAAAGCTCTATCGCATGGAGCAGTTTGTCGACAATTTTCCTAAGGAGGAAGCGCACCTGACTGGCGAAGAAATCCACCGCCGTCTCGATGAGATAGAGCATATTCATGCCATTTACTCCCCTGCAAGGCTTGGACTTGCAGCAGCTATAGCATGCTGTGCCTTCACATTTTTGCTCGGAGGAGGTCCTATTGAAATGATACTGGCATTTGTAGCAGCCGGCATCGGAAATCTCATACGTACAAAGCTTATAAAACATCATTTTACTTTGTTCCTAAATATAGCGGTATCAATTTCTGCCTCATGCTTCATATATGCGGCATTTTTAAAAATTGCAGAGATGGCTTTCAATGTACCATCAATTCACGAAGCCGGATACATCTGTTCCATGCTCTTTATCATTCCGGGATTTCCGTTTATCACAAGCGGAATCGACCTGGCAAAGCTGGATCTGCGCTCCGGTCTTGAACGCCTTGCCTATGCAATAATAATAGTCATGGTAGCCACGATGTTTGCATGGATTATGGCACTGCTTCTGCGACTGCAGCCTATGGACTTTGAAGACCTGAATCTGACCCCCGTACTACATCTAATCCTGAGGCTTATAATGAGCTTCTTCGGTGTGTTTGGATTCTCAATCATGTTCAACAGTCCAGCTCCCATGGCTGCAACAGCCGCACTTATAGGTTCCATAGCAAATTCACTGCGGCTTGAGCTGGTAGACCTGACAGGTATGCCGGCTCCTGCTGCCGCATTTGCCGGAGCTCTCACAGCAGGGCTTCTCGCATCATTTATCAAGCAAAACAACGGATATCCGAGAATATCCCTTACTGTTCCATCCATAGTCATAATGGTTCCGGGACTTTATCTGTATCGTGCTATATACAATTTCGGCATAATGGCACTTTCGGATGCTGTTTCATGGTTTGCATCAGCAATCATGATTATCATTGCACTGCCGCTCGGACTCATCTTTGCAAGAATACTAACTGATAAGACGTTTAGATATTGCACGTAACAGAATCATACACATTATAAGCAGACTTGTTTTATACCATTCAAATTTCGGACAGCACAAGCTCTGCACCAACATCCAAATATTAAACTCAAAAAACAAGGAGGCATTCATCATGCTTACAGCAGTTACAGGAATAAACTGGGGAGACGAGGGAAAGGGTCGTGTCATCGACCTTCTCGCAGAACATGCGGATATCGTAGTCCGCTATCAGGGTGGTAACAATGCCGGACACACAGTAGTTAATAAACAGGGAAAATTTGTCTTAAATCTGCTTCCATCCGGAATACTTCACCCAGATGTAGTATGTGTGCTCGGTGACGGAATGGTTATTGACCTAAACCATCTGTCCAATGAAATTGCACAGATCAGAACACAAGATATATCTGTTTCACCAAAAAACCTGAAATTATCAACAAAAGCCACAATTTCAATGCCGTGGCATAAAATACAGGATGAGCTTGAGGAAGAGCGCCTTTCAAAGTCCGGAGCAGCCTTCGGCTCTACCAAACGCGGTATTGCCTATGCATACAGCGATAAATACCGTAAAAAAACAATCCGTCTCGGTGATTTACTCCACTTAGACGAAGAAAATGTACAGGCCAGACTTAAGACCATGCTTGAAGCTAAAAACCTTGAGCTTGCAGGCTGCTATCATCAGGAGCCTATGTCTCTGTCAGCTCTTTTGTCATGGTGCAGGCAGAAGGCTGCAAAATATGCACCTTATATCACAGATACCGGTGCATTCCTTGAGGATGCACTATCAAAGGGAAAGCGTGTTGTACTTGAAGCACAGCTTGGTGCAATGAGGGATATAGACTATGGTATTTTCCCATATACTTCAAGCTCCTCCACCATCTCAGCTTACGGTCCTATAGGTGCCGGTATCCCCGGTGCCTCATTAGACCATGTGGTCGGTGTACTAAAGGCATACTCTACCTGTGTTGGAGCCGGACCATTTGTCGCAGAAAAAGCTATGAACGGTGAATGGACTGAAATGGTCCGCAAGTATGGGGGCGAATATGGTGCTGCCACTGGAAGACCACGTCGTGTGGGTCCATTTGATGCCGTTGCAAGCCGCTATGGTCTAAAATGCCAGCATGCTGACAAAATCGCACTGACTAAGCTAGATGTCCTGAGCATCATGGATCAGATTCCTGTTATCACAGGATATCAGTATAAAAATGCTGTAACAAACGTCTTTGACCCCACCGAAAATCTCGAAAAATATACCCCGGTAGTCAAAATGCTGCCGGGGTGGAAAACCGATATATCAAATTGCAGGTCATATGATGAGTTGCCTGTAAATGCTAAGCGCTACATAAACTTCCTTGAGGACATGCTAAGACACGAAATACAATTTGTCTCAGTTGGAGCTGAGAGAAATCAATATCTTCTCAATGGTAAGTGGCTGTAATTGCCTTTAACCGACCTTTGCCTTGTTCTTCTTAGTCGCTGCCTCTGTCATCGCATACGGATCAAGCACCACATCAAGCTGCTTTTCCTTCATAAGTCCGTGCTTTAAAAGCAGCTTCTGGCAGCGCTCCTCATTTGCGGTTATTCCGATATGCAGTTGTCTGTAAGTGTGTCTACAGCATGTGTGAGTGTGCTTATCGAATCAAAAAGATTATAGAATTGATTCCGGGATTCTAAAAAAATACTATATTATTTTTCTGATTTACTAAGATATTGTATACACGAATGTGCTGCCACATTTCCTTCTCCGACAGCCTTCGTATACTGGTATGGCCTGCCCGTGCAGTCTCCCGCCGCAAAACAGCCTGCTACATTTGTCTGTTGGGCTCTATCCACCAATATATGTCCGTTTTCTATTTCAAGCTGCGGCATAAGCTTTGATGGTGCGATGGCGTTCCTGAGGCAGAATACTCCGTCTACGCTCTCAGTCTTTCCGCTTCGAAGCGTAATTCCTTCCACAAATGAGTCACCGATTAATGCTATAGGTGCATCCTTTGATATCTTTACATTTTGAAGCTCTATTTCACTGTCATTATAGGCTGGGAAATACAATACCTCTGCCGCAAGATCCGCAAGATATTTCACCTCATGCTCATACTTTTTGTCATTGCATATGACAGCTATCCTTTTATCCTTGTAAAACATGCCATCACAGGTGGCACAGTAGCTGAGCCTTTTTCCAAGCAGCTCATCCTCCCTGTCCAGCTGCTTTGCAGACATCACACCCATGCAAAGTATGAGAGTCCTTGCCTCATACATCTCATTGTCTGCAAGCACCATAAAGCCGTTTCCTGCAGGCATGATATTGGTCACAGTCTTTTCTGTTATATCAATTCCCGCAGCTCTCCTATGAGCGTCAAAGCGTTCAAACAGCTCCTGTCCGCTTATCTGTGGAAATCCGGGATAGTTTGTGATTTTCTCTGCCTTTTGCACCTTTTCGCTTAGGTTCTTCGAACCAAACCAAATAAAATCCTTTTTATATGTTTTTAAATTCAGGGCTGCCGACAGTCCGGCAGGACCTGTTCCTATTATTATACTATCATACATGCTATGCTCCTTGTACCAAATGTTTGTATATATTTAGACCTTATATATTGTGGGACACTAAGGTATACATCGAATTGCATGCAAGCATGCATCGATGATATCTTTTGACCCTATAATCATATTATATTATTGCAATGTCACATACAGTGCGCCTTCAATGCTTCGATATACTCCCTTGCATATCGTGAGAGTACCACACCCTTTCTGCTGATAATGCCTATCCTCATATACTCCTCCACATCAAGTGGCTTTGATATAATATTCCTTCCATTCAACTCAGCGGAAATCACTCCTGAGCACACTGTGTAGCCATTTAAGCCAATTATCAGATTAAAAAGTGTAGCTCTGTCTCTGACTCTGATATTCTTTCTGCTGTCAAGAGTGCTGACAAACTCCTCCGAAAAATACTGTGAATTGTACTCTCCCTGCTCATACGTCAGGTACGGATAGTCCTGCAGATCATCCATCGTGATGCTCTTTTTTGAAGCAAGCGGGTGACTGTCACATATGAATACATGCGGTGTGGCTGTAAAAAGCTCTGTGAACTCGAGTTCATTACGCTTTAGCATCTTTGAAAGCACCTCCGTATTCTTGGAGCTTAGATATATGACTCCCAGCTCACTCTTTAAATTCGTGACATCCTCAATAATTTCGTGAGTCTGCTCCTCCCTGATGGTAAAATCATACTGATATGCATCAAACTCTCTGATTACATCCACAAATGCATTCACCGCAAAGGAATAATGCTGACACGATACCGCAAAGTGTGGCTTACTCACCACATCATCCTTGTAGATCCCCTCTATGAGATCTACCTGCTCGAGCACCTGTCTGGCATGACCGAGAAATCTCTCACCATCTTCTGATAGTATCACTCCCTTGTTTGTCCTGATGAAAATAACTATCTGCATCTCTTTTTCCAGGTCATGTATAGCGCTGGTCACAGTGGGCTGCGAGACAAAAAGCTGCTTTGCAGCCTCTGTTATATTGCCGCATTCTGCCACTGTCACCACGTATTTTAATTGTTGCAGAGTCATGCTCATTCTCCTCCGGTTACATATCGAAATATTATTTTACACATTAAATGTCTTACATCGCTTAAGTCATCTCGAAACTATTACTGTATACCGATAATCTTTCTCAGAATCTCACCCAACAGCTTTCCAAGCATAAGCGGAATGACAACAAGCACCACATACCACAGCAGCTTGTCATACCACACCCTGCCATCATTTATCACACAGATAAAGTGCATGGCAACAACTGCCACTGCAAATACAGATGCAAGAAGCTGCAAAAAGCTCGCCACATGAAGCTTATTTGTTACCTTGCCGAACGTAAATAAAAGCATCGCACCAAATAACATCGCTATATCTGCCTCCCACGGTATCATTTTACTATACGAAAACAGCTTAAACATATCACGAAACTCCATATGCAGCTCAAGAAACAAATCCACTGATGCTATCATGAGCAATACTGCTCCTATTGTCGAAAATACCGCTGCCAGATATACATAATTGTTTCCAATCCTGTGCTGTCTGAGCTTATATTTAAGCATACCCTTTTTCTGCACATACTGTGTACGCAGATAAGAATCTGTCGCAGAGGCAATAGCCCTGTCGCAGTACTCGGCTGCTGTCCTGTATACTTTGACTCCGGCATCGTTATTTTTAAGGGCAAACTCCACAAGGCTCTCTCCTGCCCTGTTGTTGCCACGCTCCGTCGCAGTAACCAGATACCCTGCACCAAGCTTCTGCTCCTTGCCATCAAAAAAGGTAGCGACCAGATACTGTCCGTAATCGGCAAGTGCATCCACATTTCCAAGCTCCACCGCTTTCTTCCACCAAAACACTGCTCGCCCGGGATCTCTGTATGTGCCCTGGCCTCTTTCAAACATATTTGCTACCATATTCATTGCATCTGCATCTTGCGCCTCTGCCAGCGACAGAAACTGACGAAATGCGCTCTCCATATCATTTTGTCTGTATGCCACCATAGCCATATCAAACGCTGTGCTTTTCATATTATTCTCCTTGACAGCCTTTGCTGTTATTTTTTTATTATAATATATTTAAAGCAATGATAGCAATATAACTTCTTTCCCAATTTATAGTAAATGCCGCACCCGAAGGTGCGGCATCTAAGAGGTTTATAAAATGTTTAGTTTAAAAGCTGTTTTAGTTGCAAGCTCTCTTCTTGCGATATGTAGCTGCTGTGATTGCAACCATTGCAAGTCCGAGTAAGCATACATATGTAGCTGCTTCATTGTCATCGCCACTCTTTGGAGCTGCTTTTTTAGTGTCATTCTGCTGTTTACCTGCAGTTTTCTTATCAAGAGTAATTAATGTTGCAGAAACCTTTTCCGGTGTTGGATCTGTCTTGCCCGGGTCTTTTGTTTTCTTCACCTCAGTAAGAATGACTGTTCCACCATCCTTTGCTGCCGGAATTGTAACAGCAACTGTTTTATCACTTCCTACAGTATATGTAGCACCGCTGTATAAATCCTTTACCTCTGTTCCTGCTGCTAAGCTAACCGGAACTTTTACTTCTTTTGCGGTATCCTTGATATTCATACCAACATATAAGGTTGTTCCTCCATAGGATCTTGAAACTACATCATAGCCTTCCTCATCAGAACCTGCCACAACTGTTCTGCTTCCTCTTGCAAATACATCTGTGTATGCATTACGGATGCTAAGCAGATTCTTATAATGCTGATATGTGACATTGTCCTTTGTTGCCTTAGAGAAATCCATGTCATATCTATTAGTCTGATATGGATAATTATTTAATCCACTTAAACCAACTTCTTCACCATAATAGATAACCGGAATACCCTTTGCAGTAAGCTGTAAGGTAGCTGCAACTAACGCTGCTGATGTTGCTTCATCCTCGGTATAGCCTTTTCCGTTTATTAAGGAAGCCTTAAATCCATCTTCATCATGACTGCTTAAGAACTGACCTGTCATGTATGCGTTATTAAGTGCTGAATTTCTTGCAGAAAGGAATTTCTCTACAGAAGAAATATTGCCACTTACAAAGCTTGTTGCCTGATCGTTAAAATCGAAATCAAGGTCTGCATCCATCTGACCACTACCTAAGGTACTACCATTTGACGCATATCCTGCACCATAATATTCTCCAATCATCTTGAAGGATGGATTTACTTCTGTTGTAGAATTCTTAAGTGCTGCCCATGTTGTACTGTCAACATGTTTTACTGTATCTACACGGAAATAGTCAACACCATAATCCTTCATCCATGATGTCTGCCATTCTACTAATTTTGCCCTGACCTCTGCCTTTTCTGTTGCAAAATCCGGCAAGCCAGACTGCCATGATTTAATATCGCCTTCACTGACGCTCTTATCCCTAAGCATATCAGCAAATGTTGATTCTGTACCATATCCTGCATGATTTACAACAATATCAACCATAATACGCATACCACGTTTATGTGCTTCGCTAATCATAGTTTTAAATTCTTCTGTTGTACCCATTGTAGGATTCAATTTTGTAAAATCACTTGCCCAGTATCCATGGTATGCTGCATTATAAGGAACATCTTCTGAACCCTCATCTGTCACAGTTACACCTGCAATATTCTTTACAATTGGTGTAAGCCAGATTGTATTTACTCCTAAATCCTGTAAGTAATCTAACTTAGCTGTTACACCTGCAAAATCTCCGCCATGATACAGTCCAGGGTTGTCTCCGTATGTATCTGTACCACTTGCTGTATTGTTAGATTCATTACCATCAAAGAATCGGTCTGTCATCATAAAGTAGACAACAGCTTCATCCCAGTCGAAATCATTTTCATTTTTCTTCACACGGTCTGTAATTTCAACATCAACTGTAGTACTGAATTTATTACCATACTGGTCTGTTACAGTAATTGGTAATGTCTTAATTCCTAATGCTGTATCTGTTGTTGCAGAAATGGTAACTGCCTGCAGTTCCGGCTCAATCGGCATCTCACTACTTCCACCAAGTGAAGAAACATCGATACTTGCACTTGCAACTTCAAGTTTCTGAGTATCTGTATCAGCCTGTTTAACATTAAACTTAACTACATTATTCTCATTGTAGTTAAATGACTTATTCATAACTTCTGCTGTAACTGTTGCATTTAATTTATAGTATTCAAAATATGAGTAATCTGCATTATTATACTTTTCGCTGTTTGAATTGAATGCATCTACAACATAATTTCCATTTGCTTTGTAACGATAATGTGTTTTGCCATTTGTTAAACCATTCTTTACATACTCAAAACGCTTTGTTGTATCATTGTATGTCATTGGATACTCTGTTCCGTTTACGTCAACAGATACTTTCATATCCTTTAAAGTGCCATCTACAAATGCATCATCATCACGATAGTAGTATGATACCTGTTGATTTTCTGCATCTACTTCATAGCCAGTGTTATATGGCATAGCAATTTCCGGCTCACTGCCGGCTTTCATGCTGGCATAGATAACCTTCTGATCAGAAGGGAATGTAACTGAATGGTCTCCACCATCTTTAATCCATAGGTCACCTGTTGAATCTAATGCAATACAAAAATCAACCTTTGTGCAAGATGGTTTTGCTGGGATTGTTACTGTCCATTTATCTTCACCTACGTATGTAAAATCGGTTAATACTGAAGCATATCCTGATGACCATGTATAAAACTGTGGTGTAATACCTTTTTCTTTTAATCCCGGATTCTCATAATCCAATACAAGGTATCTCTTTTCCGTTGGTACGATTACCGGTTTCTCATGAACCGGATCGGAACCATCCACATAATATAATACCTCATTCTCATCACCGCTTATTGTAAAAGAACGATCTGCAGTATCAGAGCCGCCATCCCATCCTTTTGTATTATCATAGCGTGCCTTTAATCCTACCGTTTTTCCTACATTACTGCCGGCAACTGTAATGGTCTGTTTAAACCATGTCACTTTATTTTCAGCATCATAATATGTTCCGTCAAAAACATAAGAACCATTTAATCCGGCATTCCACATCCACAAATCAACTTTTCCCATGTCTTTGTCTGTTGATAAGTCTTCATTGTAATAATAAATTGTAAATGTGTGGTCCGCAACCGGTGCCTCCCAGCTGTCCGGTGCTGTTTTATATACGGTTGTATCACCTTTTGTTCCGGTAACCCAGAGCTCAGTACTTGTTGATGTCACAGAAACATCAATATTATCCGTCTGTGTTCCGTTGTTATTATTAAAAATACAGCTGAAATTCTGTTTTACATCCTGTGTATATACTACATCATACCATCCCAAATGATCAGCATTTGCCGAAATCTGTCCGCCCGGCCATTCTTTTCCAACACCTGCTCCTGTTGCAGAGGCATCTGCTCCCCACATATAATTGTAAATAGTACTTCCCATTCCTGAAGCAAGATAATGGATGGTTGTTACATATTTCCAATCGGCAGGTTTTGTCTCTGACAAAGAACCATCGAACCAGTACTCTGCTTCTGCCTTTCCTTTTGTAGAAAGTGTTACGTCGCTTAACTGGTTTCCATGTCCATCATCATTTAAGATAAGATTATAATCTGTACTGTTATCTAATGTCAGATGCATTGTATACCAGCCTTCATGTCCTGCTGTTGCAGTCATGGTTTTTCCCGGCCATTCACCTGCCGGCTTATTAGTCTCCTTATATATATATGCTGCAACATCATCGCCTAATGTGCTCTTATAATTAATAGTCAGATCACATTCTGTTGGTACAGACTCCGGAATCAAAGTTTCCTTCTTTGAAGCATCCTTATACCACTGATATTTTCCATTGTCATCCAATAAACAATAAATGCTTGTATCAGAAGTAAAAGTCTTAATCTGCTCAATTGCAGCTCCTTCTGTCTTTATCTCCGGTGCAGACTCATCTTTAGAACCTGCATCAACAAACTGAAAACCTGTCCACTCACTGCTCTGTACATCTACATAATAGAGTCCAGAACTTTCCTCATATGCAAGCTTTGGTTTTTCCTGATTCCCCCATTGTGAAATTGTGGCATTTCCTGCATCATGGTTATTTACCGTAGCCCCGGCAGCCCAGACATTGACAACCGGTGTATTCCAGGTACTTGGTTTGTCCAAATACAACCGGATTGTCGGACTCGCAGCATATGCAGTGGTTGCATCACCGATTGCTGGAATCATGGTCATAATCATAGCAAGTGCAAGTACCATACTAAAGATACGGCTTACAATGCCATGTTTCCTGTGAAAACGTTCTTTTAACTTTCCCATATTTCCTCTCCTTTTCTTATTATGTTTGTACGAAAATCCCCTTTCGCACGTTTTCGTATTTATATTATAGTCTTTTCGTTGGTTTTCGACTATTGGGATAAACAGAGATTTTATTCACGTAATTTTGGTAAAATTTACTATTTATTCATTTTTATGTAATATATGCGAAATCTTTTTAGTACTAAGAGTCCTAGATATAGTAGATAATTTTTCATTTGAAATTTTGTGAATTATTTTTTAAGCTATTTCCGGTTTTATTCGAAATCCCGGAGCTGCACTGATCTTTGAAAGGAAAGTTCTCACATTGTTTTTATTGAAGGAAGCTCTTACTTTTCCTGTGTTTTTTCAAATAAAAAGGCACGGACAAGAAGCTGATATTCACTTACATCATCATAACCACCTTTGCATTTTTGAAGCAGACAGTCTGCATCCAACAGAATTGTCTGGAGACGCTGGCTATAATCTTCCTTCCTCTGCCGGTAAATCACTTTACTGTAATCAGCCGGATCATAGTAATACTCCAACCGGTGTATTTGGACGTGATTTTCTCCATTTTCTCTACATCTATTGTACCACTTATAAAGAACGAATTTATGGTTATGTGAAGTTTTCAAGGTACCAATTTATGGTTTACAAGAGATTGATAGCATAGTAGGCAGACCTTGGGGAGCTGTAATCCTTAAATCTTTTAAAACAGCACCCAAAATTCAGCCCAAAAGCCGGAAAAATTGCGAGAAAAAGTAGCTGAAACTGCAAAAATCTCCAAAACAGCTCCCAAAACCAGCCCTAAAGCCGGAAAAATTGCGAGAAAAAGTAGCTGAAATCACTATAAATCCCAAAACAGCTCAAAAATATGAGGATTATGGCATAATGGTGGAAGCCTTTAATTATTTCACACAAAAAGAGCCCGCACATTTCCGTGCAAGCTCCTTTTGAAATCTAAAAAACTATAAAACTAAAAACTATAAAAAAGTATATTGTTATTTTATTATATATTTAATCTCTAAATCAACTATCCCCAGATGATTTCTTCCTTGGCGGCCTCCACATTTTCCTCGGAATGCTCCACTTCCTTTGAGAAGATCCTTGCCACCTCCATCTGGTCCTCTATGGTGAAGCTGCCACCGTTTTTGTAGAAGCGAGTGGCATTCATATCCCTGACTATCATGGTAAACATGACGCTTAAATATGCATAAACCATGATATTTGAGTCATAGATGGCATTCATGATATATCTGAAGGTAAAGTATACAAGAAGCTGCTCAATATCGTTTTCACGGTAATCGCCGCTAGCCATGTACTCCTTCATGCGTTTTTCATAATCAGCCTCAGTGAGGACTGTCTGCATATCATCCTTGAAATCCTGCCATACCTGACGCAATAGTTCCATCTCATTGATGATACCGAAGCGGATATCAAAATGCTTAAATGAAAAATCATTAAACGAAAGCCAGTCTATATGCTTTTCAACATCGTTTTTGCTCAGCTTCTTCTGGTACTCGTTTGCCCTGTCAAGATACTCATCCACACGTACTCCGATTGGCTTTGTCCTGTCCTGGAGTATAGCGATCAGCTCGCGCTGCACCTCCTCAAAAAATGCTGCCTCTTCCTCTGTGACTCCCTGGTCATCATCGCTGTCGCCAAAAAGCTCCTGCTCTACAAACTTAACAGGCTTTGTTTTGCTGAAAAATATACGGCAGACCTCCTCGCACGCAAGGCTCAGGCACTTCTGCTCCACGTTTCTGTACTCTATGCCAAACCTTGGAAAATCGGTGCACACCTCACTAAGTGATGCCTCGCCAGCTGCTATGTACAAATCACACAGATTCTTGTCATTTAGCATGATGCAGCGACCGCAATTATTTGTACGGATGCCGTGCCCGCCATCCTCCGTCTCATACATGCCCTTTCTCAGACGCTCTCCGACCTCTCCGGGCAGTGTCTGATAATACTCATATGAATCCTCATCAATATCAATTTCCCAGCCCAGACAGCAGCTATCCTTGCAGTCTCCGGCTATACAGCTAAACTCTGAAAAATAATCAGGTACACGGACTATCATACTTCTCTCTCCTTCAGTAAATCTTCGTTTGTTGTATCACTGTGCTTATTTCTGAAGCGCGCTTCTATAGCCGCCCAGTCAGGGTCCTCATTTCCCTTAAAAAAGTTGTAGCCTATGTATCCGATGCACCACACAAGCCCTGCAAATGTCGTAGAAAATGCTATCTTTATGATACTCTTAAGCAAGAGTGGAAGTGTCAGCATATCATTGCCAAATGCTATGATAATCACATGAATAGGCTTAATCAGCATAAGCCAGCCTCCCACATAAAGCGCCGCTAAAATTCCAAGCGCATAGCACAGTATTCCTAATAATTTGTCACATTTTTTCTTCATTTCAAATCCTCTTCTTAAAATCCGCTTATCAAAGATTCTTCTTAAATCCGCTTATCAAATCTTCTTCTCAAATCTTCTTTTCTAATTACAATACAGCAATTTAGTCACACATAACGATTTATATTTTCGTAAATTCCAGTATAGACACTTCTCCTGTTGCTCTTGTCTTCTCCATGTCTATCACACGCTGGTTTGCAGAGCCCTTGAATTTGAGCGTGATATCCTTCTGTTCCTCTATAAACGGACCATCTACCAGGACATCTATCATAGATAAAAGCTCATCCGTATACTCTGTGTGCTTGCGTCCGTTTTCTAACAGTTCTTCGTACAGATAGCCTGTGTAAGCCCACACATCCTTATTGGGATAGCGCTCCTTAACTCTTCTCATAAACGGCACAAGTGCCTCCTGATTCTCCTCCTCAAAAGGATCACCGCCTAAAAGGGTAATTCCCTGCACATAGGCAGGCTTAAGCGAGTCTAGTATCTCGTTTTGTATCTGTTCATCAAACGGCTCTCCATAGTCAAATTCCCATGTCTGCGGCTGAAAACAGCCCTTACAGTGATTTCTGCAGCCTGATACAAAAAGCACAGTGCGGCAGCCCAGTCCGTTCGCTATGTCACAATATTTTATTCCTGCGTAGTTCATACTTTTTCCTCGTATCTGAGATTATAGTTCCATTTAAAAATTGCACTGCCTATTATTATAACATATCCTATCACACTTAGATAGTCCGGTATCTGTTGCAAAAAGACAAAGCCAAGCAGAGCGGCAAAGATAACCTGCGAATAGTCGAACACCGATATCTCCTTTGCAGGTGCCTTGGTGTATGCCTTTGTGATTGAAAGCTGTCCGCCTGTAGCGGCTGCTCCTGCAAAAAGCAGCATGACTATCTGATATACACTCATAGGCTTTGCTCCGACAAGCAGAAACGGAGCCGTCACTATACATGAAAATACCGAAAAGCACATGACTATCACAGGTCCTCTCTCTCCCTGCTTACCGAGTTTTCGCACAAATGTATACGCTACACCTGCGCCAAAACCGCCTATTACACCAATCATGGCATTAAAAAACTGCACATTCATAGATGGCTTCACCACAAAAACAGCACCTATAAACGCCGTCACCACGCACAACCACTCTGTCTTGTTTGCTTTCTCCTTAAGCACAAAATATGACATGATTATGGCAAAAAACGGTGACAATTTGTTTAGAATATTGGCATCTGCGATGGCCAAATGGTCAACTGCATAGAAATTGCATATAAGCCCTGTTGTTCCAAAGAAGCTTCGCAGAAAAAGTCCCTTCCAGCTATCCTTTTTTATTTTGAAGCCTTCATCACTTTTTGCAAGTAAGATAACAGCCGCTACTGCTGCTACCGCATTCCTGAAAAAGGCCTTCTGCATGGTCGGCAAATCTCCCGACATCCTCACAAAAAATGTCATCAGGGCAAAAAAGAATCCTGCCATTATGATATATATTATTCCTTGTTTCTTATCGTTCATACTTATAGTATAACGTATTCTGTCAAGAGGGGATAAATCAAACGTCTGCCATTTTGCTCGCAAAAAAGACCGCCCGGATGAGCGGTCCTTTTAAGATGAAGGGAAAAAAATATTAAATTCTGCCTACGGATTCCCCCTCCAGCAAAATCCCTTCAACAACAGCTCTCTCTACAAGTGCTGTTTTAGGCTTTTTAATGGTGCTTATCAGCCTGTCTGCTGCTTCCCTGCCTATCTTGTCAGTGTCCTGTCTGATAGTGGTGAGCTTCGGGCTTAGCATCTGTGAAACTCTTGTGCCATCGTATCCGGCTATTGATATATCCTCCGGAATCCTAAGCCCTCTGCTTCTTATAACATTGATGCCTCCGATTGCCGCCGTGTCATCCGGATAGATGATACATGTAGGTTTGTCAGGTAAATCGAGTAAATATTCTGTCTGCTTTGCAACATCCTCTGTTTCCAGATACCTTGCTTCCCTGACATACTCCTCAGGAATATCTATTCCATGATTCTCAAGTGCCCTGTAATATGCTGCCAGCCTGTCGCGTGTAACACTCGAAAAATCCTGTCCATGTATGTAAGCGATTTTCTTATGTCCCATGCCTATTATGTAATCAAGCAGCTCGCCCATACACTTTACATTGTTGGAGCTTACTGCCGAACAGCTATAGTGTACGTAGTCAATTGTGACCACCGGTATGTCGCTGCTCATCAGCTCCTGCACCTCATTGTCCTGAAACCTGGCACATACGATTACGACTCCATCGAAATTTCTGTACTTACAGTGCTCTAGGTATGATAATTTTTTTCCGACCGGACTTGTATTGATAAATGTAATATCATATCCAAGCATCTCAGCCTGTGCCTTGATTCCGTTTAGCACTCCGGCAAAATACTCATGCGTAAGTCCCATCGCCGCCTCATCGAAATACAGTACTCCGATGTTGTTCGACTCGTTTGTCTTAAGAACTCTGGCCGCAGCATTAGGAAAATATCCCATTTCCTTAGCTATCTTCTTTATTCTGTTTTTGGTCTCAGCGCCAATATCCTTCTGGTCATGTAATGCCTTGCTGACTGTCGCTGTCGAAACACCACATCGTTGTGCTATGTCTTTCAGTGATACCATATCGTTCCTCATTTCGAATTGATTGCTTAATTGTTTTCGTATCTTTACTATACCACAATTCGTTATTATTGCAACCTCTAATTTACATTTTCAATATTTTTTCACGATTTTTATCATCTTTTATTGTGCATTTTGTACAATGTTATATATTTAAAACGATTACGCTTTTGTTCTTAATTATTATACAATTATAATTACTTAAGTGATATTATCTCATCAGCATTTTTAACTATAATATGCAGTTTTCTTTGTATATATGTCATAAAAGCATTATTTTTTATTGTTTTATGCTTGATTTTTAGATATTCGCATTATATACTTCTATGTATAAGCAGCTTAAACGTTTGCGTACATTTAATAAAAAAGGAGATTTTATATATGAAATTTGGACACTTCGATGATCAAAACAAAGAATACGTCATCACCTCTCCAAGGACTCCGTTACCATGGATCAACTACCTCGGATGTGAGAATTTCTTTTCTCTGGTATCAAATACCTGCGGTGGCTACAGCTTCTATAAGGATGCAAAGCTTCTGCGTCTCACCAGATACCGCTACAACAACGTGCCATACGACAGCAACGGACACTACTACTATATAAAGGATGGCGACACAATCTGGAATCCGGGCTGGATGCCTTCTAAGACCGAGCTTGACTCATACGAATGCCGTCATGGCATGGGCTATTCTGTTTTCACAGGAGTAAAAAACGGCTTAATGGCTCAGCTTACCGACTTTGTTCCTATGGGCTCTACCTGCGAGATCAATAAGCTCACATTAAAAAACACATCTGATAAGAAAAAAGACTTTTCAGTTTTCTCATATGTAGAGTTTTGTCTGTGGAATGCCATGGATGACATGACCAACTTCCAGCGTAACTTCTCTACCGGAGAGGTTGAGATTCACGCCGGTGGCTCCCAGCTCTTCCACAAGACAGAATACAGAGAACGCCGCGATCACTATGCTGTATATGCTGTAAATGCCTCTGTTGACGGATTTGACACAGACAGGGATTCATTCTTAGGTGCCTACGGCGAAAACAGCGCGCCTTCCGTTGTAGTAAATGATCAGTCTAAGAACTCTGTTGCAAGCGGCTGGGCTCCTGTCGGCTCACATCACCTGAAGGTAGCTCTTGAGCCAGGCGAAGAAAAAACATATATATTTGTACTTGGATATGTAGAAAACCCTGTGAACGAAAAATGGGTTGGACGCGCTGAAGACGGAATCATAAACCGAGCTCCTGCCGATGCACTCCTTGCAAGATTTGATACCACCGAAAAAGCCGACGCTGCTTTAGCAGAGCTTAAGGCTTACTGGGATAAGCTGCTTGGTCACTTTAGTATCTCTTCATCGGAGGAAAAGCTTGACCGCATGGTAAATATATGGCATCAGTATCAGTGCATGGTTACCTTTAACATGAGCCGCTCTGCTTCTTATTTTGAATCAGGCATCGGACGAGGCATGGGCTTTAGGGATTCCTGTCAGGATCTGCTTGGCTTCGTACATCTGATTCCGGACAGAGCCAGGGAGAGAATACTCGACATTGCAGCCACACAGTTTGAGGATGGCTCTGCTTATCATCAGTACCAGCCTCTCACCAAAAAGGGCAATGCCGACATAGGCTCAGGCTTTAACGATGACCCTCTATGGCTTATCGCTGCCGCCGCTGCTTACATCAAGGAGACAGGCGACTACTCTATTCTTGACGAGTCAACACCATATGACAGCGATGCTTCAAAGGCAACTGACTTTATGGAGCATCTGCGCCGCTCCTTCAACTATACAATCAATCATCTCGGACCTCATGGTCTGCCACAGATTGGACGTGCTGACTGGAACGATTGTCTGAACTTAAACTGCTTCTCCGAGGAGCCTGGCGAATCCTTCCAGACCTTTGGACCATCTGAAGGACCTAATGCCGAATCTGTTTTTATCGCAGGCATGTTTGTAAAATATGGAAAAGACTATGTCAAAATCTGCAGACACAAGGGACTTTTCGATGAGGCTGATACAGCCCAAAAGGCTATCAAACAGATGGAAAAGACCGTCATGGATGCCGGCTGGGATGGCGAGTGGTATCTTCGTGCTTACGACCACTACAAGCACAAGATTGGTTCCAAGGAATGTGATGATGGAAAAATCTTTATTGAGCCACAGGGCTTTTGTGTTATCGCTGAAATCGGAAAGGATGAAGGGCTCTGCCTTAAGGCAATGCAGTCTGTTGAGAAATATCTTGATACTAAATATGGCATCGTGCTTTTACAGCCGCCTTATCACAGATATCATGTGGAGCTTGGTGAAATCTCTTCTTATCCACCAGGATACAAGGAGAATGCCGGCATCTTCTGCCACAACAATACTTGGATTTCTATAGCCGAGACTGTTATCGGTCGTGGAAACAGAGCATGGCAGGTATACACCAGAACCTGTCCTGCATACATTGAGGATATTAGCGAGATTCACCGCACCGAGCCTTATGTATACAGCCAGATGATTGCCGGAAAAGACGCGCCTAACTTCGGTGAGGCAAAGAACAGCTGGCTGACCGGTACTGCTGCATGGACCTTCCTCGATGTCTCACAGTACATCCTCGGTATACGTCCTGACTACGATGGTCTTATCATAGATCCTTGTATTCCTGACACTATGGACGGCTTTACAGCTAAGCGCAAGTTCCGTGGCAATACTTACCACATTACCGTCAAAAATCCTGCTCACGTACAAAAGGGTGTGACAAAGCTCATCGTGGATGGTGCTGCTATTGATGGCAATATGATTCCGGCTATTAACGGAACCGGACACGATGTTACAGTCGAGGTTACAATGGGTTAGAGATACCAGACGGCCTCTGTACTGCTTCAAATATGACCCGGAATACAAAAATGCCGCCGCAGAGCAAGCTCTACGGCGGCATTTAGACTACTGGTGATGCTCTTCCCATGTCTTTATTTCTTCTCTAAAGGATGCTGTTATGTAATTGAGACCTGCCACATATGCTCCTCGGTCTCTCCCATGTGAAACAGCTCCACAGTCTGTTCATCATGAGTATCATCAGGCTCATAGTTGCCAAGAAGATGTATGAGATACTTCTCCTGCTCATCTGCCGGCGAGACCTTATCAATGTGTTTTTGCAATTCCTCAAGAAGCTGTTTTGGCTCCATGTCGGCATCGACTGCGATTCCAAAGCACTTCTTCGCAAGACCTGCTGTATAATACAGCTCGTAGTTACTTACAAGCACTGATTTCTGGCGTAAGCATTTAAGTATGATGCTTTGTCTGGCTATTGATGTAATCATATTATTCCTTTCCGAGTTAGCTGGAATACCTCTAAGTCCAAGTTATTTCCATTATACCCTATTTGCTTTTTGTTTCAAGAGTATAGCATGATATAGCTAAAGATAACTTAAGAGAGTCCTATGAAGTGGCAACAAATCCCGTCAGGAAATAATAAAGTGCTCCCATTGCCTTTCCAATAGCCATAGAAATCACTATAATCCCAAGACCGGCGCGAAGCTTCATGCGCTTATATATAATAGGGAATGTGTGCAGTATTTCTGCGAGTGCAACTGCAATACAGCCGACAAATATTCCGACACACAATCCAAATATTGCAATAATTATATTCCCACAGATGTTGCTTACAGGTACTTTGGGCATATTTGCAAAGCCCAGATTATATGCCGTATCAAGCACTGACGATATATTCCCTGCCACCACACCACATATCATGACATTTTCTATAAGTATTATATTTTCTATCCTGCTGCACCGAAGTATACGCGGCACCACTCCTATCACGAGCACGAATGCAAATACACCGGCTGACACTCCTGCCCCTGCTAAAAACGCTATCACTGACAAAATTATTTCACGCAATATATATTCAAACATCCTGCTTTTCCTTTACCTTGTCTATTATTGTGTTCCACGTATCCTTATTATGCTTATCCATCTCCACCTGAATCGGTGTGACATCGTCGGATAGCTTACGCTTTCCGATATGATTAAAAAACAGTATGATTCCAACCGCCAGACCAATGCAGTAAAACACCTCAAGCACCGACACCTGTGGCTTGTCCACACCCATTATCTGCTTATAAAAATGCTCAAACACACCTGATATCGAAATATCATTATTGAAAGCCATGATTGTAAAAGCTGAACCAAAAAATATAAGTATACACACCGCTGCAACCTTTAGTGCTTCAAGAATCTTATTTTTGCTGTTGTCGTCATACTCTACAAGTACCTCCGGCTCACCAATGCTTATAACCTGTGCATCATCATATATTTCCGTGATTTGCTCTATTATTTTCATTACAGATATCACACTCTTTTTACCGCGTATCTTATCCACGATCATTCCCTTTATCTGTCCCTCATAGCGCGAATATTTACAATACACACTTGCTATGTCATTGATGCAGACCTGCCTGCGGTGAAGTGTTTTCTGCTGTTCTGCGCGTATATACACGAGAATTTTTTCTTTTGAGCTATCAGTATGCTCCAGCATTTTCATGCTCCCTTCGATTAATATTCATATGTATATAATTTCCATTTATTTTGATTTTATACACAAAATACACACATGTAATTAAATCAATATTTTTAGTGCGATATATTGTTTTTTTCGTGCAAACATCATAAAATAAATATAATTAATCTAAAGAGTGAGGTAACAAATGGCATACACTAAGGAAATACTGACTCTCGCCGTGGAAATTGGCGACTGTATGCTCAGAAACGGTGCAGAAATCTACAGAGTGGAAGACACTGTGGTTCATATACTAAGTTCATATGAGGTGGAGGAATTTGACGTATATGTGCTGTCAAACGGAATATTTGCAAGTGCAAATGAGAACAAGGAGGATGCCTGCAGCATCGTGCGCCACGTACCGCTTGGTGCTGTCAATCTGGCAAAGATCAGCGCGTTAAACCAGCTCGCAAGGGACATATGTGACCAGAAAATCTCCCTGATTGACTCATGGGACAAGCTTGAGCAGTGCAAAAATATTCCTAATTACAAAAAAAGCGCACAGATTTTCTTCTGTGGGCTCGGAAGTGCCTGCTTTTGCTATCTTTTTGGTGGAAGCTGGCTTGACTTTGTTTTTGCATTTGTTATAGGCTCACTGGAGCAGGTGCTTTTATTTGGTCTTAAAAAATATAAGTTCACAAGGATTATAACCAATATCCTTGCCAGTCTTTTTGTGACACTGCTTGCCACCGCAAGTACACTTACAGGGCTTTCTCTTTTACCTGATAAAATCATTATAGGAGCTATCATGCCGCTTGTTCCGGGAATAGCATTTACTACATCTATCAGGGATATCTATAACGGTGATTATCTGTCCGGTACGATACATCTGCTCGATGCACTGATTACAGCCGTGTGTGTTGCTGTGGGAGCATGTCTGCCATTTGTTGTGATGAAATATATGGGAGGGCTTTAAGCTATGGAGTTTATAATACAATTTATTGTGGCTCTCTTTGCCACATTATCGTTTGCAGTTATTTTTTCCGCTCCAAAAAAGGAGCTGTTTTACTGCGGTTTTACAGGAGCGCTTGGATGGATCATCTACTATATAATGGTTCAATTTGATATGGGTGTTGTGTTTCCATCGCTTATCGCGACACTGTGCCTTACGATAATTGCGCGCATTTTTGCTGCGGCACGCTCTATGCCTGTGACAGTTTATCTGCTTTCCGGTATCTTTCCTCTTGTGCCGGGAGCAGGAATTTTTTACACAGCATATTATCTTTTTACTAACGACAGGGCACTTTCCTCCTCAAAGGGTATTGAAACCTTTGAGGTGGCGGGTGCCATCGTGCTTGGTATCATATTCGGGTTTGGCATACCGCAGAGTTTGTTTAATCTGTTGAAGCCTAAATAATATCCTATAGGATAATTATAATCACACAATATTAAATAATTTATGAAGAAAGGGCAAATATTGGTTTATTTCCAATCTTTGCCCATGTTTTTTCTTCAACTGTTTCAATCTTTCTATCAGCTTTGGCTCTCAAGTCAAGAAGTTGTCAAATTTGCAATTTTCTGCGCCAGATCCTCGAGATACTCCCAACGTTCCATTTTCTCCATCAGCTGCCTCTCGAGGTCTTCCTTTTCCTTTGTGAGTTCGTTTAACTTACCAAAGTTAGTGGCATTCTTTACCATCTCATCATCTATCTCAGAAAGTCTGTTTTCCAGCTTTTCTATGTCAGCCTCTATCGTCTCGTACTCTTTCTGCTCTTTGTAGGTAAATTTGAGCTTTTTCTCATGCCCCCAGGTTTCCATGGATTTCTTCTTCCGGGCTTCTTTTGAGTCTGTACCATCTGATGCAGTATTTCCCTGTGCTCCTGAAGCGGATGCTCCTGTGGATGATGCATTTTCTGATACAGTTTTTCCTGATGCAGGCTGTGGGCGTTTATTCATATAGTCGGTGTATCCGCCCTCATACTGTACGATTTTTCCGGCTCCCTCAAATGCAAAAATACGCTTTGCGATCCTGTCAAGGAAATACCTGTCATGGGATACCGTAATGACTATTCCGTCATAGCCATCCAGATAATCCTCTAAAATAGCCAGTGTCTCGACATCAAGGTCATTGGTCGGCTCGTCAAGTATCAATACATTCGGTGCGCTCATCAGCACACGAAGCAGATAGAGTCTTCTCTTCTCTCCACCCGAGAGCTTGCCTACCGGGCTGTACTGCTGCTCCGGTGGGAATAAAAACCTCTCAAGCATGGCAGATGCTGACACAAGTCCGTCTGCCGTGCGCACAAACTCGGCAGCTTCTTTCACATAATCTATCACACGAAGCTCAGGCTCTATATCCACTTCCTGACCGAAATATCCTATCTTTATCGTCTGTCCTATCTCTACCTCACCTGAATCAGGCTCGATAAAACCTGCGATTATCTTCATGAGTGTGGACTTTCCGCAGCCGTTTTTGCCTACAAAACCGATACGGTCATTTTTCAGGAAAATATACGTGAAATCCTTTACACAGACTATATCTCCGTACGCCTTTGAAATATCATGAAGCTCTATGGTTGTCCTTCCCATACGCGATGAAACCGATGAAAGCTCAACTTTTCCGTCTGTCTGCGGTCCTTTTTGGTCTCGCAGAGCCTCATATCTTTGGATGTGTGCCTTCTGCTTTGTGGAACGAGCTCTTGCGCCGCGCTGCATCCACTCTATTTCTTTTCTAAGGATGGACTGACGCTTGCGCTCACTTGCCCTCTCACTCTCTTCTCTGGCTGCCTTTAGCTCAAGAAAACCCGAGTAGTTTGTATCATAGCTGTAGGTCTGTCCCTTGTCCACCTCAACGATTCTGTTGCAGACACTGTCTAGAAAATAGCGGTCATGTGTGATCATGATGATTGCACCCCTGAAACGGCGCAGATAATCCTCAAGCCACTCCACCATCTCATAGTCTAAGTGGTTGGTCGGCTCGTCAAGTATGAGCACATCACACGGCTTAAGTACGACTGTTGCAAGCGCAAGCCTCTTTCTCTGTCCTCCTGAGAGCTCACCGGTCTTTTGCGCCATATCTGTAATATCAAGCTTCATAAGAAGTGACTTTGCATCACTTTCTATACTCCAGCGCATATCCTCATCCAGCTGCGAGGTAACCACACGGCTCATCACATGTTCAAGTGCTGTCTCGTCAGGGTCAAACTCCGTATTCTGCGGCAGATAGTTTATCACTATATGATTTGCTGTGGTGACAGTTCCCTCATCCGGCTCTTCATCACCAGCCACAATCTTTAAAAGTGTAGACTTTCCTGTACCATTTATACCTATGATACCGATTTTTTCGTTTTCCTGCACATAAAAGGAAGCTTTAGAAAAAAGCTTCCTTCCAGTATATGACTTTGTTATATTTTCGACATTAATGATGTTCATCTTCTCGTATTTTCTCCTCCCTCTCATGCTCCTGCTTCTCCTTGGCCTCAAGGATTGCCTCATTGAGCGAAAGCATCTTTGCATCAAGCTGTCCTACGATACCTGCACACTCGCGCAGATCGCGGCTGATATACTCAGGTGCATTGCCCTCGAACTTGTAATATATCTTGTGCTCAAGGCTTGCCCAGAAATCCATAGCTATTGTACGAATCTGTATCTCAACCTTTGTGTCCTCCACCTTGTTTGAAAGAAAAATAGGCACCGAAACAATCATGTGGTAGCTCTTGTAGCCGCTCGCCTTCGGATGCTTCATATAGTCCTTTACCGATATGACGGTCAAATCATTCTGCCTGCCAATCATCTCAGCAAGCCTGTATATATCAGATGTGAACGAGCACACGATTCTGATACCTGCTATATCCTTTACATATGTGACCATATTCTCTATGGTGCTCTCGTAGCCTCCCTTTTTGAGCTTCTTTACTATGCTTTCAGGAGTCTTGATACGCGACTTTATGTACTCTATCGGATTGTAATTATGTATGTGAACAAACTCGTCATTTAGTATCTCGAGCTTAGTATTAACCTCTTTCAGTGCAGAATTGTATAAAAACATCATAGTCTCCCAGCTATCGATGCCCTCCGCAAACTCTTGTTCCATTAAAAACCTCCCTGTGATCTATTCGCCTGTATGTTTATCAGACTCTCTTAATCAATTATAGCATATTTATTCGCATAATTGGCAAATTATACCTATTATTTATATATTTTTTATTCTTGTTATTTTGTATGTGGGTAAATAGTAACCCGAGAATCCCCTTTGTAACCCAAGACTCCCTCTTTGTAAATGAAAATCCTGTTTTGTAAGCGAGATTCCCGGTTTGTAAATGAAATTCCCGGTTTGTAAGCAAGA
>PPYF01157771.1_pt1 | contig 30491 bp, 25 predicted proteins | sample 1559871 | NCBI WGS metagenome assembly PPYF01 (sample SAMN08240021, study PRJNA423297) | Human gut metagenome, whole genome shotgun sequencing project.
CCCAGCAGCAGCTGGGTGCGGGAATACTGGTCTTGCATATCATTTCTCCTTTAGGTTCTGCTTTTTACAGTCACGGGCTTGCCCTCTCAGCCCCCTTCGGTGACAGCTCTCCCAAAGGGAGAGCCAGAATGCAGCGGTCAGGCAATCGGCTCCGGCGCGAAGCGCCTGAGAGGGCCGGGCCGCTCCCCCTTATCCCTTCGCCACCTGTGTAATGGTGCCGCCTCCGAGGACGACATCGCCCTGATACAGCACGACGGCCTGCCCCGGGGTGGGGGCCCGCTGAGGCTGGTCAAATTCCAGACGGAAGCTGTCCGGCCCTGCCGGGTAGACGGTGGCAGGCTGTTCGGTCTGATGATAACGGGTGCGGGCCGTCACCCGCAGGGGGCCTTTCAGCTCCGGGATGGCGATCCAGTTCACTTCGTTCGCATAGACGATGGTATCGAACAGCTCCGACTCCGGGCCGACCGTGACGGTGTTGGCCTGCATATCCTTGGCGCAGACGTAGACCGGTGCGCCCATGGCGAGGCCCAGGCCCTTCCGCTGGCCGATGGTGTACCGCACCGCGCCGCTGTGGGTGCCTACCTTTCTGCCGCCGACGTCGAGGAAATCGCCCGCCGGGTAGTGCTTTCCGGTGAAATCCTCCATAAAGCGGGCGTAGTCGCCGTCCGGCACGAAGCAGATGTCCTGACTGTCGTGCTTGCGGGCGTTCACGAAGTGCTGCTGCTCGGCGATGGCGCGCACTTCGCTCTTGTGCAGACCACCCAGCGGCAGGCGGACATGAGCCAGCTGCTCCTGCGTGAGGTTGTAGAGCACATAGCTCTGGTCTTTGCTCTCGTCCAGACCCTTTTTGAGCAGCCAGCGGCCCGTGGCCTCGTCCTGCTCCACCCGGGCATAATGGCCCGTGACCACATGTTGCAGTCGATGCAGGGATTGGGCGTACCGCCGGCCTCGTAGACCCGGATGAATTTGTCGATGATCTTTTCCTGAAAGTCTGCCGTAAAATCCAGCACCTCGTAGGGAATATCCATCGCATAGGCCACCTCGGCGGCGTCCTCAATGTCCCGCTCCGAGCAGCAGGTGTGCAGGCCCTCGGTGTTCACGGCCTCGTTGCGGGTGAGGCGCATGGTGACGCCGGTGCAGTCGAAACCGTCCCTCTGCATGAGCCATGCCGCCACCGAGCTGTCTACACCGCCGCTCATGGCGATGAGCGCCCCGGGGCGGCGGGAAGTGTTCTGTGTTTCTGTCATTCTGTTCCTCTTCCGTTATAACATACTAAAACAGTAGTATAATACTACCGCAGCTTCTTTCTCTTGTCAAGCCGCAGAAAATTTGGCCGCAAAGGCCAGAAGTTCCGCTTTTTCGTTGGGCAGCCGCCCGGTGATGACCTCTTCCAGCAGCGCTTCCAGCGCGCGGCGCAGGCCCGGCCCGGGCGCGACGCCCGCCGCCATCAGATCGCGGCCATTCACGGCCAGCTGGGAGACGCGGCAGCAGGCGCTTTGGGCGGTCAGCGTCTCGGCCTCTTTTTGCAGGGCGGTAAATTCATCTTTTCTTTCCGGTCGAGGAGCGCTCCAAAGGGCAGTCAGCTGCTGCACGGTGTGGAGGTCGTATCTGCCAAGAAGTCGTTTGGCTTGAAGCGACAGCGCAGGAGTGCGGGGAGCTTTCTCCTTCACAAGTGTTGATACTCCATCTATCACAGCATTGGAGCATTTCAAGCGTTTCAGCGCCTTCCGTGTTCCATCCTCCCCCAGCGGCAGAAGCAGCGCCGCCCAGCGGGTGGTCACTTCCTCTGCTCCTGCCGGAAGGGCATCTATGATCTCACGGGCTTCCGACAGATCGTCGGGCGGCAGTTCCGGCAGGACGAAGGCCAGCACTTCCGGCTCCAGATACGCCCCCGGCTTCGGGGCAGACAGAAGCTTGTTCAGCTCTTCTTCGATGCGCTCCACCGACACGCAGTCGAGGTGGGCGGCCAGCTGCTTCGCCGCCGCTTCGGTGGTCTCGTCGATCACAAAACCGAACCGGGCCGCAAAACGGTAGAGCCGCAGGATGCGCAGAGCGTCTTCTTCAAAGCGGCGCAGCGGCTCGCCGACGGCCCGCACCACGCCCCGGGCCAGATCTTCCTGCCCGCCAAAGGGGTCGCACAAGCCCTCTTCGGCGCTGTAGGCCATGGCGTTGATGGTGAAGTCCCGCCGGGCCAGATCCTCCCGGACGTCGGGTACAAAGGCCACGCTGTCGGGATGGCGGCCATCGGAATAACTGCCCTCCGTGCGGAAGGTGGTGATCTCGTAGAGCCTGCCGTCCCGCTTCACGGTCACGGTACCATGCTGCAATCCGGTGGGGATGCACTGCTTTTCTCCGAACAGCTCCATCACCTGCTCCGGGCGGGCGGCGGTGCAGAGGTCCCAGTCGTGGGGCGCAAGGCCCAGCAGACTGTCCCGGACACAGCCGCCCACGGCGTAGGCCGCAAAACCTGCCCGGTGCAGCGCGTCCAGCAGGGCGGCGGCGCCGGGTTCTATGGTGATGTTCATTCTTCGGCCTCCTCATATTGCAGGGTGATGCTCTTGCCGTCATAGCCGCACTCTGCCGCCGGGAAGAGGCTCTGCGCCTGGGCCAGCTCTTCTTCCGGGTCGGTGATCATGGGCGAATAGTGGACGAGCCAGAGCCGCTTCGCGCCTGCCTTGGCGGCAAGGGCCGCGCTCTGCCCGAAGGTGCTGTGGCCGTACTGTTTGGCCTGCGCGGCCTGCTCCGGCAGAGCATAGGTGGAATCGCAGAGCAGAAGGTCCGCACCCGCTGCGGCCTTTTCCAGCGCCGGGCAGGGGGCGGTGTCGCCCGAGAAGACAAAGCTCAGCCCCTGCCGGGCCGGGCCGAGGACGGCTTCCGGCCGGATGACACGGCCACCGTCCAGCGTGATGCTCTCGCCGTGCTGGAGCGTCTTCCACTGCTTTACCGGTACGCCCAACGCCCGCGCCTGTTCGGGTGAGAACCGCCCGGCCCGGGGCAGATCGAGCCGATAGCCCTGACTGATGACCCGATGGCGGGTCGGCACCGGCGTGAGCTTCGCGCTCTGGGGCCAGCCGCCGAATTTTTCGCAGAGCGCCGCCGGGGCGTCCAGCACCTCAGCATAAACCGGATACGGCAGAGGCCCCGTCAGCACCCGCAGGGCCGCCCAGACTTCGCCGAGCCCCTTCGGCCCGTACAGCGCCAGCGGGCGGGTGCGGCCCTGACAGCCCAGCGTCTGCAGCAGCCCCGGCAGGCCGAAGATGTGGTCGCCGTGGTAATGGGTCAGGCAGACGGCGTCCATCTTCATCAGGTTGACTCCGGCCCGGCGGGCGGCAGTCTGGGTCCCCTCGCCGCAGTCGAACAGGAGGCTGTGTCCTCCGCATTCGGCCACCGCCGCCGTGAGGGCGCGGTCGGGCAGGGGCATGGTGGCCGCTGTACCCAGCAGTGTAATGGTCAGCATAAAGTTTCTCCGTATCACAAAAAATCTCGATGGCTATAGTGTACCACACTCTTCGGCCCGGCACAATCGCACAGCCGCACCCTGACAGGCATAAGATGGCCCAAACCACAAAAGGAGGGGTCTTGTATGCAGCGTCAGCGGCCCGGGCATCGCATTCGGTCGTTCCACCACCGGGGGCTGCTGCTTCTGGCGGCGGCAGTGGCGGTGATGCTCTTTTTTCTCTACGGCTGCATGGCAGGGGCGGTATACAGCCCCCGGGGGCGGCTGGTGTTCGTCCCTCTCGCACAGGTTTCGGGCAGTCGTACGACTTCGCTTTTTCCGCTTTTATCTGGAAGGATCGGAGCTGCCCACCGCATGGTACAATGTGCGGGCCGATATGAAAAACAAGCCCGCTCCCCTGCTGAACCCCGGCACCCTCAAGCCCATGACGGTCAGGGAGCTAGGCGGCGTTTTCTGCGATGAGCTGGACGACACCACGGCCTGATGGAGGCCGCCGGCGTGGAGCAGACCAGCGTCTTTGAGGCGGCAGAGCACTGAGCCAGACGGTCATTCCGCAAACAGCAAGCCAGCCGCCCTGCAAGGTAACAGGGCGGCTGGCTGCTTCTATTATGCAATTCAGGAGAATGGAGAAGAGAATCGCATTTTTATGCTTCCGGGGGACGGAAGGTTTGTCGGAGAATCACTCGCCGCGGACGGCTGCGAAGCCTGCCTCGAGGTCGGCGATGATGTCGTCGATGTGCTCGGTGCCGATGGACAGGCGGATGGTGTTCTGGTAGATCTGCTGCTCGGCCAGCTCCTCATCGGTCAGCTGGCTGTGGGTGGTGGAAGCCGGATGGATGACCAGACTCTTGACGTCGGCCACATTTGCCAGCAGAGAGAAGATCTTCAGGTTGTCGATGAACTTGAATGCTTCCTCACGGCCTCCCTTGATGTTGAAGGTGAAGATGGAAGCGCCGCCGTTGGGGAAGTACTTCTCATACAGGGCGTGGTCGGGGTGATCCGGCAGAGAGGGATGGTTGACCTTCTCGACCTGAGGATGGTTGGCCAGGAACTCGACGACCTTCTTGGTGTTCTCCACATGGCGCTCAATGCGCAGGCTCAAAGTCTCGGTACCCTGCAGCAGCAGGAAGGCGTTGAACGGAGAGATGGTAGCGCCGGTATCACGCAGCAGGATGGCGCGGATGTAGGTGACGAAAGCGGCGGGGCCGGCTGCGTCAGCGAAGGACACGCCGTGGTAGCTGGGGTTGGGGGCGGCGATGTTGCCGTACTTGCCGCTGGCCTTCCAGTCGAACTTGCCGCTGTCCACGATGATGCCGCCCAGCGTGGTGCCGTGGCCGCCGATGAACTTGGTAGCGGAGTGGACGACGATGTCAGCGCCATGCTCGATGGGACGGATCAGATACGGGGTGCCGAAGGTGTTATCAATGACCAGCGGCAGGCCATGCTTGTGAGCGATGGCTGCGATGGCATCAATATCAGGAATATCACTGTTGGGGTTGCCCAGAGTCTCGAGGTAGACAGCCTTGGTGTTGGGCTGGATAGCGTTCTCGACCTCTTCCAGATCGTGAGCGTCCACGAAGGTGGTGGTGACGCCGAACTGGGTCAAAGTGTGCTCCAGCAGATTGTAGCTGCCGCCGTAGATGGTCTTCTGCGCCACGATGTGGTCGCCGGCCTGAGCCAGTGCCTCGATGGTGTAGGTGATGGCAGCTGCACCGGAAGCAGTAGCCAGAGCGGCCACGCCGCCTTCCAGAGCGGCAATGCGCTTCTCGAACACATTCTGGGTGGAGTTGGTCAGACGGCCATAGATGTTGCCGGCGTCGGCCAGACCAAAGCGGTCAGCGGCGTGCTGGCTGTTGCGGAATACATAGGAAGTGGTCTGGTAGATCGGCACAGCACGGGAATCGGTAGCGGGATCGGCCTGCTCCTGGCCAACGTGAAGCTGCAGGGTCTCAAATTTATAGTTAGACATAGTATTTTTCCTCTCTATCTGTACTCAAAGTATTATTTTACTCATAAAAATGCCCGGCAGCGTGGGGAGTTTCACCTTTCGTCTGCCGGGCAAAGAAATCGTTCTCAGCTCAGAGCCTTTTGTCTGTCTCGGGCGTCACATTCGCTCGCACATTCGCGGCATAGAGGGCACCGTACAGCTATGGCTCAGAGTTTGTTTCTCGGCCCGGGCGCTGTACATTCGCCCACAGCGGAAGTTGGCGTGCAGAAGACTTTTCCAAATCAGCGTCATTTGAGTACCCTCCTTTCCGAGTTCCCCACTTACCTACAAGGCGTGTGGTTTTGTTGTCTGCATTATATTCCCTCCTACCCATATTGTCAATAGGTTTAATTGAATTTCTTCCAAAAAAGGTTTTAAGAGTCATTCTTTTGAGAAAAATGCAAAAAGATTGCATTTTGGTCTTGCATTTCACGCAGAATCCGTGTATACTCTTCCCTGCATCTAAATTGCAATCAGGTTGCAGTTTAGACAACTAAAGCACTTCTCGTCCCTCCGTTTATTTTGGGTGAAGACGTAAAATGGTGTGGCGGCTGCGCGCGCCGGCGCGGGGGAAGAGCGCTTTTGCGCTGGGCTAAGTTCTCTTTTGCGTGCCAAAAGAGAACCAGAAAAGCACCAGCGATTTCGACGCGCTGGATCCACGAGAAAGGAAACAATGGAACTTTTTCTGGATGTACTGAGCGAAACTCTGGTGGACACCGCCAAGATGCTCCCCTTCCTGTTTTTAGCCTATCTCTTTATTGAATATGTCGAGACCCGCCACGGTGAGCGCATCGAGACCCTGCTGGCGGGCGGCGGCCGCTGGGGTGCGGTGCCGGGCGCGGTGCTGGGCTGTGTGCCGCAGTGCGGCTTCTCGGCCATCGCCTCCAACTTCTACGCCTCCCGCGTCATCACGCTGGGTACGCTGATGGCCGTCTATCTCTCCACCAGCGACGAGGCTGTCCCCCTGCTGGTGTCCATGCCCGCCTACTGGGATAAGCTGATCCTGCTGATGGTCATCAAAGTCGTGTACGCTGTCTTCGTGGGCTTTCTGCTGGACTTCGTCCTCCGCAAGGCCCTGCCCCGCAGCCTGCGCGGCGGCTACACCGGCCACGCCGACGAGGTGGACTGCCACGAGGAGCACAGCGACGAAGAGGGCCATCCCCAGCCCATCTGGAAGGCCGCGCTCCGCCACACCCTCGAGATCTTTGTCTTTATCTTCGTGTTCAGCCTCGTGTTCGGCCTCATCGTCGAGTGCGTCGGCGAGGATGTCTTCGCCTCGGTGCTGGGCCGGATGGGCTTCTTCCAGCCGGTGGTGGCCGCACTGGTGGGCCTCGTCCCCAACTGTGCCGCCAGCGTCCTGATGACCCAGCTCTACGTCGAGGGCGCACTCCGCTTCTCGAGCCTCGTGGCCGGTCTCTGCACCGGCGCGGGCGTGGGTCTCGCCGTGCTGTGGCGGGTGAATCCCTCCTGGAAGCAGAACCTCTTCATCACCGGCCTGACCTGGGCCTGCGGCGCCGCTGTGGGCGTGGGCATTCAAATCGTGGTGGCATTTATCGCCTGATTTTTCCATTTTAACATCCGCATTTCTTCTTCAACAGAGGGATGCGGATGTTTTTATTTTATCGTAAAAAACAGCTTTCTTGTAAACGACCTTGCCCTCTCCGTCTGCTGCGCAGCCACCTCTCCCAAAGGGAGAGGCTTTCGCTGTTGATATTCTTGAGACAAAGCCTCCATTTTGTGATATACTCAACTTATCTATAGATATAAGGAGAACACCATGCAATATAAAATTCTCGCAAGCGATTACGACAACACCCTCGTCCCCTTCGGGGAAAACCAGCCCCGTCCGGCCATGGTCAAGGCCGTGAAGAAGCTTCAGGCCGCCGGGGGAAAATTCGTGCTCAGCACAGGCCGGGCCTGGTCAGCCATCAACCGGAAAGGCCAGCTGGGAGGCATCCGGTTCGACTATGCCATCACCTGCAACGGTGCCTGCGTCGTGGACAAGAACGGCACCATCGTGGCAGAACACCCCATGACCAACGAAGAGATGTACGCGCTGGTGGATTTCTGTGAGGACTACAACTACCCCCTGCAATTTAACTTCAAGGATGCATACTACGTTTACTGCGAGTATGACATCCTCCACAAGTGCTACGACCAGATGAACAGCGTCGGTCTGGACTGCGTGGACGGCGAAGACCAGGACCGCCACCTCATCGATATGCCTCACGCGGCGTTCTGCCTCTTCCCCGAGGGGGCGCTGGAGCGGTTCAGCGAAAAGTACGGCCACCTCGGCCTTCACTTCATGCAGGTGGGCGGCCAGCTGCCCGACGGCTCCCACTTCTATGACATCGTGCGGGGCGGGATCGACAAGGGCGCGGGCCTCGCAGACCTTTGCGAAAAGATGGACCTCTCCCTCGCCGAGGCCGTGGCGGCAGGCGACTCCGCCAACGATGTCGGGATGCTGAAAGCAGCCGGCCTCGGCTGCTGCATGTCCAACGGCACCGACGAAGCCAAAGCTGCCGCTGACCGCGTCATCGGCGATGTGCGGGAAGACGGACTTGCTGCCCTTATTGAAGAGCTGTGGTTCGACGGCCCGAAGGCGGAGCCTTCCGACCGCAGCTTCGGCTCTGCATGGGAGACGATGGAACGATGAGCTTCGCACCCGTTTACTCTGAAAACAGCCGCGCCCTCATCCTCGGCACATGGCCCAGCCCCAAAAGCCGGGAGATGGCCTTCTACTACGGCCACCCGCAGAACCGTTTCTGGCCCATGATAGCAGCTCTCACCGGCGAGCCTGTCCCCGCCCGGGAGGACATCGAGGCCAAAAAGGGCATCATCCTCCGCCACGGCCTCGCCCTGTGGGACACGCTGGAAAGCTGCACCATCACCGGCGCGTCGGACGCCTCTATCCGGGACGTGGTGCCGAACGACATTGCATCTCTTTTAGCAAAAGCACCCATTGAGGCAGTGTTCTGCAACGGGGCCACCGCCCACCGCATCTATACCAAATATCTGCTGCCGGTCTCCGGCATCCCGGCGGTCAAGCTGCCCAGCACCAGCCCCGCCAACGCCGCCTGCCGCCCCGAAACCCTGCGCGAGGTCTGGGGCGAGGCCCTCAAAGATTATATAACCGTTTCCAACCTGTAAATTATTCATGAAACACTTGCGTTTTGTGGATAAAAGGATTTATTATGGAAGAGTGCAAGGGGCGGTGCGCCCCTTCGGGAAAGGAGAAAATGCATGAGCAAAGTTATCCGCACCCAAAAGCCCAGCGTCCTGCCGTGGTATGCGGCGGCGCTGGTGTTCGCGGTGCTGTGCGCGGCGCTGCCAGCATATAAGCTGTGGGCGCTGCTGATAGCGCTGGGCGGCGCAGCCGTGATGTTCGGCGCGGCAAAGAAGGTCTGCCCGCCCCGGGTAGTGGAGCATGAAGTGCCTTTCCACACCGGCAGCGGCGATGTGGATGAGATGCTGGCCGACATCCAGCAGAAGCTGGATGCCCTCCACGCGCTGAACGAGGCCCTGCCCGACCCGGAGCTTTCCGCCGCCATGACCCGGATGGAAAAGGCAGGCCGCTCCATCGTGGAGACGGTGGAGGCCAGCCCCGCCAAGGCAAAGCAGGTACGCCGCTTTGCGAACTACTATCTGCCCGACGCGGTGAACGTACTGGAGCAGTACGCAAAGCTGGCCCGCCAGGGCGTGCGGGGCGAAAATGCCGCTTCGATTCGGGCAGAGGTGGAGCGGAACGCGGCTTCCATCGCCACTGCATTCGAAAACCAGCTGGATGCACTGTATGCTGCTGAAAGCATGGACCTCTCGGCGGATCTGACGGTATTGCAGAATATGCTCAAAGGACAAGGCTTAGGCTAAACGCCTGATTTGGAAAGGAAGGAATCTCTCATGGCTGATAATACGTTCAATTTTGACTTAGACGCACCCGCTGTCCCCACCCTGACCCTCGACCCGGTGGAAGCACCTGCCGCCGAGGAGAAGCAGCCCGAACCCGCTGCGGCCCCCGAGGCCGAACAGGTCAAGCTCAGCCCCGAGGAGCAGGCGATGGTGGACGCCTTCGCTCAGAAGATCGACATCACCAACAGCCAGCAGGTGCTGCAGTACGGCTCCGCCTGCCAGAAGAAGATCGGCGACTTCTCCGAGACGGCACTTTCCAAAGTGTCCACCAAAGACCTCGGCGAGGTGGGCGGCATGATCACCGACCTTATCGGGGAGCTGAAGAACTTTGACGCCGCCGAAGAAGAAAAGGGCATCCTCGGCTTCTTCAAGAAAAAGGGCAGCCAGCTCGACAACATGAAGACCAAGTACAGCAAAGCGGAAACGAACGTCGAGACCATCCAGTCCGCCCTCGAAAAGCATCAGGTGCAGCTGCTCAAGGATATTGCGATGCTGGACAAGATGTACGAGCTGAACATGGCCTATTTCAAAGAGCTGAGCATGTATATCCTCGCGGGCAAGAAGAAGCTGGCCGACTTCCGCGCCCACGAGCTGCAGCAGGCGATGGACAAGGCAAAGGCTTCCGGCCTGCCTGAGGACGCACAGGCCGCACGCGATCTGGCCGACCAGTGCGAGCGCTTTGAGAAAAAGCTCTACGACCTTGAGCTGACCCGCACCATCAGCCTGCAGATGGGCCCTCAGATCCGGCTTTTGCAGAACAATAACTCCATGATGGCTGAGAAGATACAGTCCACCATCGTCAACACCATCCCCCTGTGGAAGAACCAGATGGTGCTGGCACTGGGTCTGGCCCACAGCCAGCAGGCTATGCAGGCCGAACGTGCCGTCACCGACATGACCAACGAGCTGCTGAAAAAGAACGCCGACGCCCTCAAGATGGGTACCATCGAGACGGCCAAGGAGTCCCAGCGCGGTGTCGTGGACATCGAGACCCTGCAGCAGACCAACAAGAGCCTCATCGAGACGCTGGACGAGCTGAACAAGATCCAGAGCGAGGGCCGCGCAAAGCGTGCCGCCGCCGAGCAGGAGCTCACCCGCATCGAAGACGAGCTGAAACAGAAGATGATGGAGATCCGGAGCTGAAATGGCAAACGCAGATTTTTCCAGACAACAGAATCGACCCACCGGCGGCTTTGACGCTTCCAGCTATCGCGCCGCAGCGCCCGCCGAGGAGGAAGTGCGGCTGACGCCCTTCCAGCAGAAGCTGGCAGGCCTCGAAAAGACCCTGCCCGCCGCGCTGAGCAAGCAGGCCGTGGCCGTGGCGCTTTGCATCGTGGTGATGCTGGCCTGCTTTTTCGGCTTTGGCGGAGCGAAGCTCCGGGCAAAGTACGACACGGTGAAGAACGGGTTCACCACCGGCGTGGCCGCAGACAGCGGCTATGCCCTGAATGAGGAATTGACCACACGGCTCAACACGGCCGCCAACATCATCACCACCGCGTCCAACACACTGGGTGCAGACAGCACCGAGGTGCAGACGGCACAGGCTGCGCTGGACTCTTTTTCCGCCTGCCTCGGGGCGGTGCAGTCCGATGGCAGGATCCACGCACCGGACTCTCTGAGTGTTTACACCGGCGGCAGGATGCATATGCTCTACCAGTCGAACGAGACGCTTGGCACAGCCATCAGCCAGCTCTACGCAAAATTGCAGGAGCAGGCCGCAGACCCCATGAAGATGGGCGCGGTGCAGGGGCAGTACAGCCAGTTCAACAGTGCGCAGACCATCATCAGCAACCTGCATTATAACGATGCGGTCCAGAGCTACCAGAAAGACGTCGGCGGCTTCCCGGCCAGCGCGCTGGGCAAGCTGTTCGGCATACAGGAGGTGGAACTTTTCGCATGAAGACGATGAAAACACTCTCCCGCCGCATTGCAGCACTGCTTCTTGTCGTGACTGTCGGCATCACGGCGCTGGCACCGGCGGCTTCGGCTGCCAACATCCAGCTGCCCAGCCTGCCGAAGGATCAATGCGTGGTGGACGACGCCGGTGTGCTGAGCGACAGCACCACCTCGGAGCTCGAGACCCTCAACGCACAGCTCTCTTCCAGCTGCGACGGCGCACAGATCGGCGTGCTGACCGTGGACTACACCGGCAGCGCCACCACCGAGGACTACGCTGCTGAAGCCTTCAACACCTGGGGCATCAGCAGTTCCAGCAAGAACAACGGCGTGCTCATCCTGCTGGTGATGCAGTCGGACCAGTACGCCGACGGCGACTACTATCTGACCTACGGTGACGGCTTCCGCAGCACCCTGCTGGCCGATCAGGCAAGCACCCTCGTGCAGACCATGGAGGACGATTTCGCCGCCAAGAAGTACGACGCCGCCGTCCTCACCTGCGCCACCAATGTGGCCAATACCATCGCAGAGGTGTACGGGGTCACTCTGAGCGGCGGGACCATCTATTCCGACGGCTCTGACACCCAGACCACCCGGCCCTCTGTCGAGCCTGTCCCGCCCCAGAAGCACTACTCCATCTGGGAAAGCTTTATCGGCGGCATTTTCTCCATGCTTGCTTATATCATCCTGTTCATCGCAGTTTTCTTTATCTTTATCACCCCTCTCGGCCACTCCTTCGGCTGGTTCTGGGGGCCGTTTGGCTGGTTCGGCGCACGGCGCCGCAGAGGCCCGCGCCCTCCCCGCGGCCCTTACGATGACTTCGGCCCCGGCGGTGGTTTCTATGGCGGCCCTCGCGGCCCGAGAGGCCCCCGTGGGCCTCGTCCTCCCCGGGGCGGCGGCTTCGGTGGAAGCGGCTTTGGCGGTATGGGCGGCGGCTCCGGTTTTGGCGGAGCCGGGCGCGGCGGCGGCTTCGGCGGCATGGGCGGCGGCAGCAGCCACGGCGGCGGAGCCGGACGCGGACGCTGAACTTTTTTGACCTTAGAGCGAACCACCAGCGCGGCAGATGCGATCTCGTATCACATCTGCCGCGCTGGTGGTATTTTTGCCTTTTCGCCCTCCGCCCTTCCATCCTCCCGAAACCATGTCTTCCGGAACCTTATGCAAGATAACTGATATATTTCAATACTTTCTTTGAAAAACTAGGACATTTTCCATTTGTCGTTGAAGTTTTGTAAAATCTTTACTATACTTTAGCCATCTTACGGAGCGCACCGCCTGCGAAGGGATGCATCCTTCAACCCGCACGAAGTGTAAGGAGTATCGTATCATGAAAAAAATCACTCGCCGTCAGTTTCTCACCTCTGCCGGTGCGACCTCTGCCGCACTGCTCCTTTCCAGCCTGCCTCATGCAGTAGCCGCAGACGAGAATTGCCTGCGCAGGGTCGCTCCTGCTGCTGCCAACTCCAACGACCTGTCCTGGGACATGGCAGAAGAGATCCTGACCCACATTTCTGACCCCGTATTCCCTGCCTACACGGTCAATGTTCAGGACTACGGCGCCGTCCCCAACGACGGTAAGCTGGACACCGCAGCCATCCAGCGCGCCATCGACGAGACCAGCGCCCACGGCGGCGGCACGGTCGTCATCCCCTCCGGTGTGTATGACGTCGGCGCCATCACCCTCAAGAGCAACGTCAACCTGCATCTGGAAAGCAAGGACACCGTCCTGCGCTTCACCCGGGACATCACCCCGGCCAACTACCCGCTGGTGTTCGCCCACTACGAAGGCTCCAAGCTGTACAACTGGAGCCCGCTGATCTACGCCTATCAGCAGGAGAACATCGCTCTGACCGGCAAGGGCACCCTCGACGGTCAGGCTGACAAGAACAACTGGTGGAACTGGTCCCGCACCGTCAACCCGGACGGCACCATCACCAAGCCCGGCAACAACGACGTCAAGCTGCTGCGCAAGATGACCGACAACGGCACCCCCGCAGAGGAGCGCATCTTCGGCGAAGGCCACTATCTGCGTCCCAACTTCTACCAGCCCATCGAGTGTACCAACGTTCTGATCGAGGGCGTCACCATCGCCAACTCTCCCATGTGGGAGCTGAACCCCGTCCTCTGCACCAACTTCACCGCCCGCGGCGTCACCATCGACACCCACGGCTACAACAACGACGGCTGTGACCCCGAAAACTGCAACTACGTCCTGATCGAGAACTGCTTCTTCAACACCGGTGACGACTGCATCGCCGTCAAGGCCGGCCGCAACCGCGATGGCCGTGAGCTGGGCGAAGCCGGTTATCCGACCCAGAACCTCATCATCCGCAACAACATCTTCGCAGACGGCCACGGCGGCATCGCCTGCGGCAGCGAGATGAGCGGCGGCATCAAGAACCTGTTCGCAGACAACAACACCTTCGACAGCCCCACTCTGAACTACGCCCTGCGCTTCAAGACCAACGCAGAGCGCGGCGGCGCTGTGGAGAACATCTATCTGCGCAACTCCAAGGTCAAATCCGTCGGAAACGCCGTCGTTCACGCCACCATGCTGTACGATGTGGGTCGTGATGGTAATTATCTGCCTCAGTTCAAGAACATCACCATCGAGAACCTGACCAGCAGCGGCGGCGAGTACGGCATCTTCATGGAGGCCTTCGAGGAAGTCCCCATCACCGGTCTGGTGTTCCGCAATGTGAACATCTCCAACGTCGGCACCGACATCCGCGCTCTGAACTGGGAAGACCCCGTCATGGAGAACGTGACCATCAACGGTAAGACCTATCCCCGCCCCGTGGAGACCAAGATCCTCGGCGTTCCCGTCCCGGGCCAGCGCATCGAGGGCAGCTCCACCCTGCTGGGCGGCGAAGATACCGACCTGAGCAGCAAGTGGCTGATCTCGGACAGCGCCGACGGAGATTACCATTTCTTCCGCATCCGCCGCAGCTATGCGGTTCCCTCTTATCTGGCCGGAAAGTACATCAAGTTCGTCTCCACCGACCGGAGCGGCAATCAGGACGCCAGCATCCCCTACAAGGTGCTGCGGAGCGCCGAGATCGCCGGTACCACCAATGATGCCGAGCTGCTGCGTGCTGCCTCCAAGGGTTACATCGACGAGAACGACGCACTCGACCTGAACCGTCCCATCACCAAGCGCGAATGCGCCAAGATGCTGGGCAAGCTGTGGAATCTGACCGCTCCGTCTGCACCGGTCACGATCTCCGACGTCCCCGCAAGCGACCCGGATTACGGCGTCATCGCCGCTGTGGTCGAGGCTGGCATGATCGAACTGAAAGACCCCACCAGCGCCATCGCACAGGGCACTCTGTACAACGCCGGTGTCACCAGCTCTGAAAGTGCCAAGCGCACCGCTTTCCTGCCCGATGCCACCATCGACCGCGACGAGATGGGCCATATCGCTCTGCTGTCCTGCGGCGTGCCTTACAACGAGACGCTGGGCACTCAGCCGAAGTTCGACGATGCCAGCCAGATCGAGTCCGTGTACAAGTCCAACGTGGGTGCCAGCGCCTACTTCGGCTTTGTCACCGCCAAGACCGGCAACAGCTACCTGCCCAAGGAAAAGACCACTCTGGAGGATCTGATCCGCATCGTGGAGCGCATCTCCGACTTCTCCAACAAATAATTTTTCCAGCTTCCTCCTAACTTCTCCTCGCCGGAAGCATCCTGCGTGCTCCCGGCGGGGAGTTTTATATCACTGCTGAAGCGACGCACAAAAAGCACCATGCTTCGATTCGAAACATGGTGCTTTTTGCTTTGACCTCTCCGTCCGGCCTTGTCAGGCGACAGCGAGACCGAGCGGTCATCTTATTTGATGCAGCTCGAGCAGGGGCTGTAGCCTGCGGCCACGGCCTCATCATAGCTGGAGAAGAGGATCTGGTTCTTCTCTGCCGGGAGGTTGGCGCAGCTGGGCAGATGGAACTTTTTGCTGTTCGCGTTGCCGATGTAGGCCTGCTGGGCCGTGCTGGATGCTGCCGGGTCGGTGGGGTTCAGCTCAGCGTCGGTGGCGAAATGTTCGGTGGCCACCGTGTAGTTCCGGCCGTCGCTGGAAACGGTGATCGTCCCCAGCAGGTCGGTGCGGTAGACGTCCACACCGGCGTCCCGCAGGATGCTCAGGGTCTCCTCGTGGGGGTGGCCGTACTTGTTGTTGACGCCGCAGGAGATGATGCCCATCTCGGGCAGGACAGCGTTCAGGAAGACGTAGCTGGTGGAGGTGCTGGAGCCGTGGTGGCCCACCTGTAAGACATCCACCTTGAGGTTCGCGCCGCTGTTCACAAGGTCGCGCTCGGCGTCGGCCTCCATATCACCGGTGAGCAGGAAGCTCGTCGCGCCGTAGTCGATGCGCAGGACGATGGAGGTATCGTTGGTGTCGTCATACTGCGCCACAGGGCCAAGCATGGTCACAGTGGCGCTGCCCAGCGCCCACTGGGTGCCTGCGGCAGGTACTTCGACCTGTAGGTTCTGCTGCTGGGTGTACTTGACGAAATCCTTGAAGCACTTGGTGGAGGCTTCCGTCACGGGGCTGTAAACGTGGCAGGCCGGGAAATAGGCCAGCGCAGCGGCCAGACCGCCCACATGGTCTTCGTGAGCATGGGAGCAGAAGACGTATTCCAGCTGCTCGACCCCCTGACTCTGCAAGTAGGAGACTACCAGACTGCCGTCGTCCACATTGCCGCCGTCGTAGAGCATGAACTGTCCGTCGCACTCCACCAGCACGCTCAGCGCCTGCCCCACGTCGATGAAGTGCATCTGGAAGGCGGCGTCCTGCCCGTCGGAAGGCGTCGTTCCGGTCTGAGAAGCTGCCGGGTTCGGCATGACGTCACCGCTGCCTCCCGGGACGATGGAAGAGGTATCACAGCCCACGAGGCCCAGCGCAAGGGCTGCGGCCAGCGCCAGCGCAGCGAGGCGGCTCATGAGCGTTTGAGCGGTCACTTTTTCTTTTTTGAAGTTTTCCACGATGTATTCTCTTTCTGTTGATTGCTTTTCGGTTTATGCGAAGGAGCCGAATGGGGCGCAAAACGTGCGCCGGGGCTGGGCTGACGGCCTGCCGGGGCGGCGGAGCGGCTCTGCGGCTTGCCGCCCTTGCCTCTGGGCCGGACGGTGTAGGTGCCGTCGCCGTGGATGGTCACATCGGCGGCCTCGGCTCTGCGGGCCGAGCGCTGGACCGCAATGCGGCCCTCGGCGGGAACCAGCAGGGGGATAAGGTCTTCGCGGTGGGTCATTTTCAGCGCCTTGATGACCTTTTCGGCGTTGCGGGGCTCATAATACTGGAGCAGGGCGCGCTGAAGTGCCTTGCCCTCAGCGGTCTTTTCCACAAACACCGGCTTCAAGGTGTAGGGGTCGAGGCCGGTGTAGAACATACAGGTGCTCACAGTGCCGGGCGTGGGATAAAAATCCTGCACCTGCTCGGGGCGCATATGGTTCTTGTAGAGGTATTCGGCCAGATAGACGGCATCCTTGAGGGTGCTGCCCGGGTGGCTGGACATGAGGTACGGCACGAGGTACTGCTTTTTTCCTGCCTTCCTGCTCAGCTCGTAGAACTTATCCTTGAACCTGTTGAAGGTCTCGATGGGCGGCTTGCCCATGTAGGCGAGGGTGTTGGGGGCGCAGTGCTCCGGCGCGACTTTCAGCTGGCCGGAGACGTGGTACTCCACCAGCTCCTTAAAGAAAGTGTCATCGGGGTCGGCCATCAGGTAATCGAAGCGGATGCCGCTGCGGATGAACACCTTCTTGACGCCGGGCAGCTCCCGGACGCGGCGGAGGATTTTCAGGTAATCGCTGTGGTCCACGATCATGTGGGAGCAGGTGGTGGGGGCGAGGCAGTGCTTGCCGCCGTTGCACATACCCCGCAGCATCTGCTCGCGGCAGGATGGGAAACGGAAGTTGGCGGTGGGGCCGCCGATGTCGTGGATGTAGCCCTTGAAATCCGGCTCGTGGGTCATCCGCTCTGCTTCGGCCACGATGCTGTCGGCGCTGCGGCTGGTGACGCGTCGGCCCTGATGCAGCTGGATGGCGCAGAAATTGCAGCCGCCGAAGCAGCCGCGGTTCTGGATGATGGAGAACTGCACCTCCCGGATGGCAGGCACACCGCCCATGGCCTCGTAGATGGGGTGGCAGCAGCGGGTGTAAGGCAGGGCGTAGACCTTATCCAGCTCCCAGCGGACGAGGGGCTTTGCGGGGATGTTCTGCACGAGGTACTTCTCGCTCTGCTTCTGGACGATGATATTGCCGCTGACGACGTCCTGATTGTCCATCTGGATGCGGCAGGCTTTCGCATAGGCCACCTTATCGGAGGCGACCTTTCTGAAGCCCGCGCACTCCACATACCGCTCGGGCAGGTGGTCGAAGTCGGTCAGGTAGCAGGTGCCGTCCACATCGGTGATGCTCTCCACCGGCTCCCCTGCCGCCAGACGGCGGGCGATCTCCACGGTCTGGTGTTCCCCCATGCCGAAGCTGATGATGTCCGCGCCAGAGTCCTCGGCGATGCTGGGCAGGACGGTGTCCAGCCAGTAGTCGTAGTGGGCAAAGCGGCGGAGCGATGCTTCCAGACCGCCCAGAATGACGGGCAGGTCAGGGTATGCCTGCTTGGCAAGTCTGGTGTAGACGGTGGCGCTGCGGTCGGGCCGTGCGCCGCCCTTGCCGCCGGGCGAATACTCGTCCTCCGCGCGGGGGATCTTTGCGACGGAATAGTGGCTCACCATGCTGTCCACGTTGCCGCCGCCGATGAAGAAGCCGTACTTCGGCTTTCCGAACCGCTTGAAGTCCTCGCAGTCGGTATAGCGGGGCTGGGCCAGCACGCCCACCTTGTAGCCCTCGGCTTCCAGCAGGCGGCTGATGATGGCGGTGCCAAAGCTGGGGTGGTCCACATAGGCGTCGCCGCCCACCACCACGAAGTCCAGCTGGTCCCATCCCCGGGCCTCCATGTCGGCCCGGCTGATGGGGAGAAATTCGGTGTAATGCTCCATAGTTATCCTTTTTCTTTCATGATGCCTGCCCTATCCAGCAGGGCTCTATTGCTTCCGAAATCAAAAATTCTATTCATCCGGCTGATTCATCTGCATTTCCAGCCACTGCTGGCGGCTGATGAGGACAGCGCGGGGCTTTGCGCCCTCGTAGGGGCCGATGATGCCCTTTTCTTCCATCTCGTCCATGATGCGGGCGGCGCGGGCATAACCCAGCTTGCAGCGGCGCTGCAGCAGGCTGGTGGACGCCTGGCCGGCGTCGATGACCACCTCCACGGCCTGCTTGAGCATCGGGTCACTGCCGCCCTCCTCGTCGGAGTCGGCGGAGCTGCCGCCCTTCTTGCCGTCCTGGATGGCGTGTTTTTCCATGGCCTCTATCATGGCCTCGTCGTACTGGACGGTGGCGCTCTTCTTGATGAAGTCCAGCACACGGCTGATCTCCTCATCCCGCACAAAGGTACCCTGGATACGGGTGGGCTTGGGTGCGCCCACGGGCATGAAGAGCATATCGCCCATGCCCAGCAGCTTTTCGGCACCGGCACCGTCGAGGATGGTGCGGCTGTCCACCTGACTGGACACGGCGAAGGCGATGCGGCTGGGGATGTTGGCCTTGATGAGGCCGGTGATGACGTCCACGCTGGGGCGCTGGGTCGCCACGATGAGGTGCATACCGGCGGCGCGGGCCTTCTGGGCGATGCGGCAGATGGAGTCCTCGACATCCTTGCCGACGACCATCATCAAATCGGCCAGCTCGTCGATGATGATGGCGATATAGGGCATCTTCTCGAGGTCCGGGTCCGCTGCAGCCAGCTTATTGAAGGACTTGATGTCGCGGACGTTGTTCTCCGCGAAGAGGTGGTAGCGGCGCTCCATCTCCTGCACTGCGCCGCCCAGTGCGCCGGCCGCCTTGCGGGGCTCGGTGACGACGGGCATCAGCAGGTGGGGGATGCCGTTGTACTCAGCCAGCTCGACGACCTTGGGGTCGATGAGCAGGAGCTTGACGTCCTCGGGGCTGGAGCGGAACAGCAGGCTCATGATGATACTGTTGACACAGACCGATTTACCGCTGCCGGTGCTGCCAGCGATGAGCAGATGGGGCATCTTGCACAGGTCGGCCACCTGGGCCACGCCGGCGATGTCCTTGCCCAGCGCAATGCCCATCGGTGAGGTCATCCGCAAAAAGCTCTGGCTCTCGAAGACGCTGCGGATGTAGACCGGCGTTTTCTTATGGTTCGGCACCTCGATGCCCACGGCAGGCTTGCCGGGGATGGGTGCCTCCATGCGGACATCGGCCACCGCCAGGTTCAGGGCGATGTCGTCCGCCAGCGAAGTGATGCGGCTTATCTTGACGCCCGCCATGGGCTGGACTTCATACCGGGTGACCGACGGGCCGCGGGAAATATCCAGCACACGGGTGCGGACGCCGAAGCTTTCCAGCGTGTCCACCAGCTTCTGGGCGTTGGCTTTCAGCTCGTCTTCCGCGCCGGAGTCGCTTTCCTCCGGGGCGCGCTCGAACAGCTCGATGGACGGGTACTGATACTGGAAGCTCTCCTCCGTCTCCGCCTCTTCGGCGGGGGCGTTCGCGGCCTGCTCCTCGGAGACAGCAGGCTTTTCCATGGCGGCTGCCACCAGCGTGTTGAGGTCTTTTTCCTCCACCGGGTCGCTGGTGATGCTGATCCAGCCGTCCTCATCCGGCTCAGAGCGGAACGCCACCGCATTCTCGGCGCTGACCGGCTGCGGGGCCGGTTCCGGAGTCGGGGTCAAATCATAGAGCGGGATGCCGAAGGAAAGCGGCGGCTCAGGCGCGGGCTGCTGTTCCGGCTCTTCTGCCGAGGCGGCGGGCGTGACGGTGGGCGTCACCGTCGGCTCGGGCTGGGCCGTGAAGAAGTCCTCGGCGGCGGTATCCACGGCGTCCGGGACGATGGGCGTCACGGTGGGGCGGATGGGCGCACGGCGGAGCGGGTCCATGCCGAAGGTGCCGCCGGGGCCGAGGATGATGGGCTCGATGGGCTCACTGCCGCCCTTGGTGACGGTGGTATGGTCAGGGCCTAAATCAATATCAAAGGGCGCACGAGGCCGGGACTTTTCCACCTGTACGGGGGCAGGCTCGGGCTGAGGCGGGGTCTGCGCTTCCGGTGCGGGCGCAGGGGCAGGCTCTGCCTGTTCGCCGCCCTGCATCACCTGATGGCCCCAGTGGAAGACGCCAGCCAGCCAGCCGGGAGGCTGGATATGGAAGGCGGGCGCGGCAGGCTCTTCGCCGCCGCAGCAGTCCTCGCCTTCGCCCGCTTCGTCTTCCGGCAGGTCGTCGTCATAGGCCTCGTATTTCTCCGCCTCGGCCTCCCCGGCGGCGCGTTCTGCCAGACGCTCGGCCCGGCGGGCGGCATTCTGCTCGTGGACGGCAAGGCCCTTTTCGTGGACGCTGCCGCCCACGTTGCAGAGCCACTGCCAGCACTCGGCGGGCGTAACGTCAAAAATGTACAGGCTGGCGCAGGCCGCCAGCGCCGCCATGACCAGATTGGCGGCGGGTCTGCCGCAGAGCAGCAGGAGCGTCCCGCCCAGCACAGCGCCCAGCGCACCGCCCGAGAGCCATGCGCTCATCCCATTATGATAACAGGCGGCGGTCATCTGCGCGGCGGTCTGGTCGGTGGGGATGTCAGAAAAGACGATGACCGTGCCGCTGGCGAAGATGAGCCCCAGCGCCAGCTTTGCGATGTGGGGCAGCAGGTCTTCGCCCCGGGTGTAGAGGATGGCCAGATAGCACAGCGCTGCACCCAGCACGAAGCTTCCGCAGCCGAACACGCCGAACAGGACATCGTGCATCGTGCGCCAGGCCGAGCTGCCCGGCACGAAAGCCAGCGCCATGAGCACCAGCCCCGCAAACAGGGTGATGAGCCCCGCGGGCATCCGGTCCTGTGTCCGGTTCTTGCGGCGCGAGGCTGTGCTGCGCCCGGAGGTCTTGCGTTTTCTCTTTGCCATGTTTCCTAAAACCCGTTCCTTATTTTATATCATGAAGCAGGGCGCGCCCAGGGCGGCTCTGTCGGTGACGATGGAAGAATTCCGATACTACTCGATTCTTTCATTGTACCACGGGAAAAGTCAAATGGCAATTTATTTCCCCTCGATTTCTCGGTAGAGCCATGCCAGCGCATCCGACAGCCCGCCCAGCTCGTCGATAAGCTTTTCCCGCACGGCTTTTCGGCCATCCAGCACGGTGCCGACGTCCATGACCAGCTCGCCCGTGCGCATCATCAGCTCAGTATAGCGCTTCTCCGAGATGCCGCTGTGGGACGCCACGAAGCCGGTGATGCGCTCCTGCATCTGCTCGAACCAGCGCATGGTCTGGGGCACGCCCAGTATCATACCGGAATGGCGGACGGGGTGGACCGTCATGGTGGCGGTAGGCACGATGAAGCTCCGCTGGGCGCTGACGGCCAGCGGGATGCCGATGGAGTGGCCCCCGCCCAGCACCACCGCCGCACTGGGCTTGGAGATGCTGGCGATGAGCTCCGCCAGCGCAAGCCCCGCCTCCACATCCCCGCCCACCGTGTTGAGCAGGACCAGCAGGCCCTCGATGGCGGGGTCCTCCTGCACGGCCACCAGCTGGGGGATGACGTGCTCATATTTTGTGGTCTTCTGGCCCTGAGGCGCTTCCACATGGCCCTCCACCTGCCCGATGACCGTCAGGCAGTGGATGGCGTGAGCTCCCCGGGTGCGGTAAACGCTGCCCATATCCTCGATCTGCTCTTTTTCCAGCCGCTGCTGCTCCACGGGGACGTTCTTCTCTTCCTGTGACATTCTGCGCATCCTCCTTTTTGCTTCATTTCAGCTTGTCCGGCATTCCTGCCGGTTATACTTCGGCAAAGATTTCTTTTCTTTCTCAAAAAAATGTGCCAAATGGTTTGACATTCTCTCTTCGCGCTGTATACTTTATACTAGAGATAAGATTGTCAAATATGTATCATTATTGTACAAGAAAGTACAAATCTTTTGCCGGAGCGCCCTGCCGCTGCGCACCTCCCCCCGGCAATGCTGCGGATAAAAAGAAAGGAGCCCCCCCTATGAACACTCCCGGCAAAGCTTCTCTGCCCGTCATCAAGCGCCTGCCCAAATACTATCGCTACCTGCGCACCCTGAAGAACGACGGCATCACCAGCATCTCGTCCCGTGAGCTGGCCGCCCAGATGGGTACCACTGCCTCTCAGGTGCGGCAGGACTTCAACTGCATCGGCGACGTGAATGGCCGTCAGGGCATCGGCTACTCGGTGGAGAACCTGCTGAGCATCCTTGAGCATCTGCTCTTTGGCAACGGCGACCTCCTGCCCACCATCCTCATCGGCTGCGGCCGTCTGGGCAAGGCTGTGAGCCGCTTCATCACCACCGACACCAACGGCTACAAGCTCATCGCCGCCTTCGACAATGCCCCCGACGAGGTGGGCAAAGAGATCAACGGCATCCGGATCTTACACATCGACGAGCTGGAGGCTTTCTGCGCCGAGCACCACCCCGAGGTGGCTGTGCTCTGTCTGCCCCGCAGCGGCGCAGAGGAGATCAGCGGCCGTCTGGTGGCTCTGGGCATCCAGGGCTTCTGGAACTTCTCCCACTACGATCTGTCTGTCTCCTACCCCGACGTGGTGGTGGAGAATGTCCACCTCGGCGACAGCCTGATGAGCCTGGGCTACCGGCTGCGCAATCAGGACTGAGCAGATACTATCGATAATACAGGCCCTCTCCGTCAGGCTTTGGCTGAGAGAGTCCTTTCATGAGGAGACTTTTTCGATATGGCAAAGCTTTATTTCCGTTACGGCGCAATGAACAGCGGCAAGAGCACCGCGCTGATGCAGGTGGCCCACAACTACGAGGAGCAGGGGATGCGGGTGCTCATCCTCAAGCCGAGGGTGGACACCAAGGGCAGCGGCGACCTCGTGAGCCGTCTGGGCGTCCGCCGCCCTGCCGATCTGCTGGTGCCGCCGGACATGGACCTGGTGGAGGCCGTCCGGGCCGCCAGCAGTGAGGGCCGGCCTCTGGCCTGTGTGCTCTGTGACGAGAGCCAGTTCCTCACCGCAGAGCAGGCCGAGCAGCTGTTCATGGTGACGGTAGAGCTGAACATCCCCGTCATCTGCTACGGCCTGCGCTCCGACTTCTCCCTCAAGGGCTTCCCCGGCTCCACCCGGCTTCTGGAGCTGGCCCACACCATCGAGGAGATGAAGACCATCTGCACCTGCGGCCGCAAGGCCACCTGCAACTGCCGCAAGGTCAACGGCCGCTTCGTCTTTGAGGGCGAACAGGTAGCCATCGACCTTGAGAACGACGTCCAGTACGTCAGCATGTGTCCCCAGTGCTATTTCCGGGAGCGCAGCGCCTTCTACGCCGCCCGCCGGTGACTCTTTTTCCTGATCTTATGCCGCCCGCGCGCCGGGCGGCATTTTTGTATCTTTTCTGCATCCGTGATATATCAGTCGGGGCCTGATTCGCGCGTTTTTTGCGCTATTGATATATCAGCTCAGGGCCGGAACTTTCTGTTATCGTTGCTTTTAATGTATACAACGCTCTTTCAACAAATTCTGCCTCGGCTACAAAATTCTTGCAATTCAGGCCAATCTTCCCCTGTTGCATCCCAGTTTTCTATGCAAATCGTTGAAGTATACAAGTTGCACAGTTTTTCGGTCCAAGTTTATTCATTCTGGCAATGACGTCAAAAGCGGGCAAAAAATAAGCGCAATATTTGTACGTTTTCTGCCACTATCACTACAATTTGCATCTTTCTTTTTTTTCTTGCCTTTGGTATCATATTTGTATACAATGGATGCTTTGCAGAGGCGTCCATGCAAGAAGATGTTTTCTACATAGGAGGAGAACGAAAATGAGCAAGGCAATTTCTCGTCGTGACTTTCTGAAGGTCTCTGGCGCTGTGGGTGCTGCCGGCCTGCTGGCCGCCTGCGGCGGCTCCGGCAACGCTGGTTCTACCGCCACTTCCACCGCTGCTTCTTCCGCCGCCGCTTCCGTGGCCGGCCTGTCTTCTGACCCCGTCACCCTGACCATGAGCTGGTGGGGCGGCGAGTCCCGTCACAACGCTTACCAGGAGGCCATCAAGGCTTTCTCTGCTGAGCACAGCACCATCACCGTCAACCCCACCTTCGCTGCATGGTCCGGCTGGGAGGACACCATGTCCACCAAGTTCGCTGGCGGCGTCGCTGAGGATGTCTGCCAGATCAACTGGAACTGGCTGTACAACTACTCCAAGAACGGCCAGACCTTCATCGACCTGAACAGCGTCTCCGAGTACCTCGACCTGACCCAGTGGGATGAGGCCAAGCTGGCTGCCTGCAACGTGGCAAACTCTCAGCAGTGCGTGCCCGTGGCTATGACCGGCCGTATCTTCTACTGGAACAAGACCACCTTCGACAAGGCCGGCATCTCCTTCCCCACCACTCTGGACGAGCTGATGGCTGCCGGCAAGACCTTCCAGGAGAAGCTGGGCGATGACTACTATCCCCTGCACCTGGGCGCATACGACCGTATGATCCTGATGGTGTTCTACCTCGAGAGCAAGTACGGCAAGGACTGGGCAGACCCCGCCACCTCCACCCTGAACTACGATGCCGACCAGATCGCTGAGGGCATCGACTTCATCAAGAGCCTGGTCGAGGGCCACGTCATCATGAGCCTGCCCACCTACTACGGCTCCAACGGCGACAACGCCGCTCACCAGTCCACCGAGTGGATCACCGGCAAGCTGGCCGGCTGCTTCGAGTGGGACTCCTCCGCTACCAAGTACGCTGACGCTCTGGACGAGGAGAACAAGGCCGGCTTCACCGTGGGCGAGGAGATCAAGTTCGGCGATTACAACGGCGGCTTCTCCAAGGTCTCCATGGGTCTGGCCATCACCAAGACCTGCGAGCATCCCGCAGAGGCAGCTACCCTCATCAACTTCCTGCTGAACGAGACCACGGGTGCCGAGATCATGGGCTCCGAGTGCGGCATCCCCGCCTCCAAGGCTGGTCTGGCTGCTGCTCAGAGCGCCGGCAAGATCAAGGAGCTGGTGGCTGAGGCCAACGGCAAGGTCATGGCCTTCGTTTCCAACCAGCTCGACCCCCTGTTCGAGTCCAACGACCTGAAGGCTACCGGCACCGGCGTCTATCAGGAGGTGTTCGACACTCTGGATTACGACAATGTTTCCGGCGCTGACCTGGTCGATACCCTGCTGGACGGCATGGAGTCTGTCGGCTACACCGTCTGATTTCCGCCTCATGGACTTTTTGCGGCCCGCACACGCGCGGTGTTGACACGGGCCGCCCCGCATAAAGGAGTCTTGCAAGGGGCATCCCTTCCACCTACGGACGGATGCCCCTTTTTTGCAAGACGGTGATGACATTTTTTTGACAAAAATGTGTCCAAACTATTGTGCGGCGTACAAGACATATCCTTATAAAAGGAGGACCCCTGGATGAAAGAAAGCAAAGCGCCCTCTCTCGGGCGTACCCCGGCCCAGAAGTTTTTTGACAAATGGCAGGGCCTGTTCTACCTGATGCCCTGGATCATCGGCTTCGTCGTCTTCAAGGCCATTCCGTTCGGCCAGTCTCTGTACTACAGCTTTACGGATATGGACTTCTTCAACGGCATCCATCAGTATGGCATCATGAACTATGTGGACGCCTTCACCACTCCCAAGATCACCAAGGCGCTCATCACCACCTTCAAGTACAGCTTCATCACTGTGCCCCTGAAGCTGGTCTTCGCACTGTTCATCGCCTACATCCTGAACTTCAAGATCGCCTGCGTGAACGTGTTCCGCACCGTCTACTACATCCCCTCCATCCTCGGCGGCTCTGTTGCTATCGCCGTGCTGTGGAAGGCCGTGTTCCGTGATGACGGTCTGGTCAACACCCTCATCCGCATGCTGACCTTCGGCCACTTCCAGGGTCCCTCCTGGCTGAGCGACCCCAGCTACGCACTGTGGATCATCTGCTTCCTGCGTATCTGGCAGTTCGGCTCCGCCATGGTGCTGTTCCTCGCCGCTCTGAAGGGCGTGCCGGCCGACCTGTACGAGGCCGCCACCATCGACGGCGCAGGCAAGTGGCGTCAGTTCTTCTCCATCACCGTCCCGATGATCACCCCCATCATCTTCTACAACCTGGTCACTCAGATCTCACCAGCCAGAAAAAGTGGGTCTACTACTCGGATGAAAGGTAAGGTGTGACAGTATGGGAATGAAAGCTTCTAACGCCATCGCGACGTTTTTCAAGTACTTCGTCCTGATCCTGGTGGGCCTCATCATGATCTATCCCCTGCTGTGGATGATCAGCGCCACCTTTAAGGACAACAGCGAGATCTTTGCAGGCATCGGCCTGTGGATCAAGAACCCCACTCTGGAGGGCTACAAGAACGCGCTGAACAACTTCGGCGGTTCCATCAACATCCTGCAGGCCATGCTGAACACTTACAGCTACGTCCTGCCCAAGGTCATCTGCACCGTGGTCTCCTCCTGCATTGCAGCTTACGGCTTTGGCCGCTTCGACTTCCCGGGCCGGAAGCTCCTGTTCAGCATCATGCTGGCCACCCTGTTCCTGCCTCAGGTCGTCCTGAACGTGCCTCAGTTCCTGCTGTACACCAAGTTCGGCTGGGTCAACAGCCCGTTCTATCTGGCCATCTGGGTCCACTGCGCATTCGCAACTGAGACCTACTTCGTCTACCAGCTGGTGCAGTTCATGCGCAACGTCCCCCGCGACCTGGACGAGGCTGCCGCCATCGACGGCTGCTCCTCCTTCCAGACCCTGTACAAGGTCATCGTCCCGATGCTGATGCCCGCTCTGGTGTCCTGCGCACTGTTCCAGTTCATGTGGAGCTGCAACGACTTCATGGGTCCCCTGCTTTACGTCCAGACCCCTGCAAAGTACCCCATGTCCCTGTTCGTCAAGCTGTCCATGGACGGTGATACGGGCTTTGCCTGGAACCGCATTCTGGCCCTGTCCCTGATCTCTATCCTGCCGCAGCTCATCGTCTTCTTCTGCGCACAGGATCAGTTCGTCGAAGGTATCTCCGCCGGTGCTGTCAAGGGCTGAGCTGAAGCCCCCGCCGCTCGGATCATCCCGACAAACATGAATGCCCCCTGTGCCTCTTCCCGTAGAGAGGACGCAGGGGGCATTTCCAATGTCAAAGGCTCTCCCCTTGGGAGAGCTGGCGCGTGAGCGCCTGAGAGGGCAAGGACGCCGACAGCGATGTACGGACGCTGCGATAATATTGCTCTGACAAAGAGGCTGCTTATCGCTGCGCAGCGGCTTTGTTGAAGCTGGCTTGCCCTCTCCGTCACCTTCGGTGACACCTCTCCCAAAGGGAGAGGCTTTTGTGGCACTCTATTTTCTGCTCTTCCTATATTGCAGCGGCCCGACGCCCATCGTCTCCCGGAAGACGCGGCGGAAGTGGGCCGCAGAGGCGAAACCGGTCTGCTCGGCCACGCTGCCGATGCTCAGCTCTGTCGTTTCCAGAAGCTTCTGTGCCGCCTCGATGCGGCGGGCGTTGATGTAGTCCACGATGGACTGCCCCGTCACCCGCCGGAACAGCCGGCTCAGATAGTAGGGCGAGATGTAGAACCGCGCTGCCACCTCGGTGAGGGAAAGCTTCTGCTGGTAGTTTGCCGCAAGGTAGGCGCAGATCTGCTCCACCGTCTCGTTGCGGGGGCGGGCGTCGGCGGCGCTCTGCGCCCGGTGCTCCTGCTCCACATAGTGGAGGGTCAGTGCCAGGTACAGCCCGCCGGGATACTCCGGCTCGCCCATGGCGCTCCGCATCATCTCCAGCAGCGTCCGCAGACGGCTGGCCCACTGGACGCTGCCGTAAAGGGCCATCTGGCTGCCCGGTGCAAAAAGGCGGAGGAAATCTTCGCCGGTGGCGTTCTTCATCTCGTGGAGGGCCGCCTGTGGGAAACTGCATCCCAGCATTTCCGGCTGGGTGTGGCCTGCCTGCGATACCGCCCACGCCCCCGGCCCCAGCAGCAGTGCGCAGCCGGGGCTGACCAGGAGCGACGTATCCCCGCACTGGACCGTGCAGCTGCCGCCCGAAAACAGAACGATATGGCACATCTCGGCAGGCAGCTCGAGCCGCCCGCCGGCCAGCCTGAGCGCTCCCGCCGTGATCTTCGCGTTGAGCTTTTCCCGTTCGGCGCGCATCCGCCCTTCCCCCTTCTTGCTATGCCTGCCCCGCCGGGGCAGTGCTCTGATATTCTTATCCCCAGTGTACCATGCCCGCCCTCTGCGGGCAAGCCGCAAATCTACGCAAATAACTCAGGAGGCTGTAAAAATGAATCTGTCTCTCATCCGTTCCATGACCCGCAGCGCCGTCTTCGAGCTGGAAAACGGCAAGTGCTTCCGCCCGGAGCACCCCTTCGCCGTGGCTCTGAACGGCAAGACCATTTACGAAAGCTGCAACACCAACGTGTTCTCCCTCTTCTCCCTGACGCCGTCCACCGCCTACACCGTGGAGGTGGACGCCGAGGGTGAGCACCTGAAGCTGGACTTCACCACCGAGGCCGAGAGCTTCTTTGTGGACGCGTCCCGCTACGGCCTCGTCGCCGATGGCGAGACCGACAACACCGGCAGGCTGCAGGCTGCTCTTTCCACCTGCCCCAGGGGCGGCACGGTATATGTCCCCGCTGGCCGCTACCGCACCGCCAGCCTCTTCATGAAGAGCTGCACCACCCTCTACCTCGAGAAGGGCGCTGTGCTGCTGGGCGACAACGACCGCACCCACTACCCCATCCTGCCCGGCGTCATCCCCAGCGAGAACGAAGTGGACGAATACTACCTCACCGGCTGGGAGGGCAACCCGCTGAACAGCTTTGCGGGCCTGCTGAACATCACCCAGGTGCATGACGTCGTCGTCACCGGCGAAGGCACACTGGACTGCGACGCCCAGAACGGCGACTGGTGGGTCGACCCCAAGGTCAAGCGCATCGCATGGCGTCCCCGCGCCGTGGCGATGGTGGACAGCGAGAACATCTGCCTCCACGGCATCACCGTGCAGAACAGCTACTCCTGGACCATCCACCCCATCTTCGTCAAACATCTCGACCTGCTGAGCTTCAACATCAACAACCCCTACAACGCCCCCAACACCGACGGCATCGACCCCGAGAGCTGCGAGTACACCCGCATCATCGGCGTGAACATCCACGTCGGCGACGACTGCATCGCCATGAAGGCCAGCAAGGTCTTCCTCGGCATGAAGCTCAAGAAGAGCTGCGAGCACACCGTCATCCGCAACTGCCTGCTGGACAAGGGCCACGGCGGCATCGTCATCGGCAGCGAGATGAGCGGCGGCGTCAGGGACATGGTAGTTACCCAGTGCCTCATGGACCACACCGACCGCGGCCTCCGCGTCAAGACCCGCCGCGGCCGCGGCAACACCGCCGTCATCGACGGTCTGGTGTTCCGCAACGTGGAGATGCGGGGCGTCAAGGCTCCCTTCGTCATCAATATGTTCTACTTCTGCGACCCGGACGGCCACAGCCCCTATGTCCAGTGCCGCGAGGCTCTGCCCGTGGACGAGTACACCCCGAAGCTCGGCACTCTGACCATGGAAGACATCGTGGCCACCGACGCACAGTTTGCGGGCTGCTACTTCGACGGCCTGCCCGAGCAGCCCATCGAGGGCGTCTCCATGAAGAATGTCACCATCACCTTCGACCCCGACGCCAAGGAGGGTCAGGCTGCCATGGCCGACAACCGCCCGCTGGTCAAGAAGCTGGCCATCTACGCCGAGAACGTCAAGAACATCGAGCTGCACAACGTCAGGATCGAGGGCTACGAGGGCGAGCGCCTGCGCTTTGCCAACGTCGGCCATTTTGAGGAGGACTAAGCCATGACTCATGAAGAGATTTTGTCCATGCTGGGCGATTATGTGGACTACCTCATCGCCAATTCCAGCGCCGAGGCACCCATGTGGAACATCGAGAAGGTCCGCAGCGGCAAGCCCAACAAGTGGAACTACATCGACGGCTGCATGATCACCGCCTGCCTGAGCCTGTATAAGACCACCGGCGACGAGAAGTACCTGAAATTTTCCAGGGATTTCATTGACTGGTTCGTGCAGGAAGACGGCTCCATCAAGACCTACGACCCGAAGGAGTACAACCTCGACAACGTGAATCAGGGCAAAAACCTGTTCATCCTCTACGACATCTTCGGCGACGAGAAGTACCGCAAGGCCATCGACACCATCCGCAGCCAGCTGCTCACCCAGCCCCGCACCAAGGAGGGCAACTTCT
>PPYF01016923.1_pt1 | contig 30482 bp, 36 predicted proteins | sample 1559871 | NCBI WGS metagenome assembly PPYF01 (sample SAMN08240021, study PRJNA423297) | Human gut metagenome, whole genome shotgun sequencing project.
AAGGAGTGTACAGGATTTGAACCTGCGCGCCAAGGAAAACTTGGTTCGCCGGATTTCGAGTCCGGTGCATTACCACTCTGCCAACACTCCATAACGCTAATATTATAACCTATTATAAAAAATAGTCCAAAATAAATTTATTCTAGGGTGAAAATTTTTAATATGGCTGTTAAAATAAGATTAATTTCTTAATTCACATAGAGTTTGATAGAAAAGAGGAAAATATGTGTACATCAATTATATTCAGTCCCAAAGATCATTACTTTGGTCGTAACCTTGATTTAGAAATTACTTTTGGTCAACAAGTTGTTATCACGCCACGCAATTACACTTTTAAATTCCGTAAGATGCCCAGTTTAAAAAAGCACTATGCAATGATTGGTATCTCATTAGATATGGATGATTATCCCCTATATTTCGACGCTGCAAATGAAAAAGGTTTAGGTATGGCTGGACTCAACTATCCAGGAAATGCTACATATTATGAAGAAAAAGAAAATAAAGATAATATTGCTTCCTTTGAATTCATCCCTTGGATTTTAGGACAGTGTAGCACTATTAGCGAAGTAAAGGATTTACTTAGCAGAATCAACATCGTCGATTTAAATTTCAACGAAAAAATGCAAGCCTCCTCTCTTCACTGGCTTATTGCAGATAAAACAGGTACATCATTAGTTGTTGAAACAGACAAAGATGGGATGCATATTTATGATAATCCAGTTGGCTGCTTAACTAATAATCCACAATTTCCAAAGCAATTATTCAATTTAAATAACTATGCTGACGTATCTCCAAAAATGCCTAAAAATAACTTCTCAGATAAAGTAAATATGGATGGCTACAGCCGTGGATTAGGGTCTCACAACTTACCAGGTGGAATGGATTCTGAATCACGTTTTGTCAGAGTAGCTTTCAATAAATTTAATGCTCCAATTGCTGAAACCGAAGAAGAAAATATTGATACTTACTTCCACATTTTACATTCGGTTGAACAACAAAAGGGACTGGATGAAGTTGGTCCAAACTCATTTGAATATACAATTTATTCTGATGGAACTAACTTAGACAAAGGTATTTTCTACTACACCACTTATTCAAACAAACAAATTAACGTTGTTGATATGAATAAAGAAGATCTAGATAGCAGCAATTTGATCACTTATGATATGATTGATAAAACTAAATTTAACCATCAAAACTAAAACAATTCAAAAATAATGTTAATTTTATTTAAAAATTAGCATTATTTTTATTTTTCCAGTTAAAATAGATTTAATCAAAAAAGTAATGGGGATATTGCGTCTAAATGAATAGTTGTATTGTAGCGTTAATTTCAACGTCAATTTTATTGTTACTCATTTTTAATATTAAAACCTCACGTCGCTTCAATCTTTTTGATCATTGGTTGCATCATCAACTAGTCAGAAAAAGTACAGGTTATAGCTGGCAAATTATTGCTTTTATTAACGATCCTAAACTAATGCTCGTTTGGGACGTGCTTTTAGCTGGACTTTTATTAAATCAGGAACGTGAATTGACGGCACTTTGGGTATTAGGTACTTTAGGCTTTGCCGATATTTCAGGTATCATTTTAAAAAAGACGATTCGTCGCAAGCGACCAATTTTACATTCAGATATGGAAGAAGGCTATAGTTTTCCAAGTGGTCACGTACTTGGCGCAACCACAATGGGATTGATTCTTCTTCAATTATTTGCCAAAGATCTAGGAATGGGTTTCATAATTTCAATCGTGGCAATTTGGATTATGGTGATTATTTCGCGCTTAAGTTTAAAAGCACATTATCCTTCAGATGTTATTGGTGCTACTAGTTTAGCGATAATTTGTTTTAGTATTTCTCAACAATTATTTTTAGCAATTTAAAAAGCGTAATATCGACAATAATTTTTTATCGGTATTACGCTTTTTTCATTTTATTCATGGAAGCCAACCATAATTCCACCCTCTTCAGCATAAAAGCTGCAAAGACCTCTCATCGGTCTAATAGTAATTTTAGCATCTGGATATTCTGCCAATATCTTTTCTTTAATTGCCATTGCATCTTTTTCATTTTTACAATGATCAATGATTACTTCACCACCATGATAACTATCTTTTTTCATGTATTTAATTATTTCGCGAACTGCTTTTTTCATTCCATGTGCCTTAGCAAGTGGTTCCAATTTTCCTTCTTTACTTGCTGTTCCAATTAGGTCTATTTTTAAAAAGCCAGTAATTTTTGCCACAGCTGATGAAATACGACCATTTAAAGATAAATTATGTAAAGATTGTAATACAAATAATAAATGTGTATGTACTCTATATTCAGCAATTGCCGCTTCTAAATCAACAAAACGAATTTCATCTTTTAACATCTTTTCAATTCCATGAACCACAATCGCGATTTCTGGACCAGCGCTTCTTGAATCAACCACAATAATTTTACTATTAGGATGTTTTTCTTGATATATTGCCTTAGCTTGTAGTGCTGAAGAAAAAGTTCCGCTCATGCTACTAGTCATAGTAATAATGATCGCTTTTTCGCTTCCTTTTAATGCATCAAGCCAGGTCTGAATACTAGGACAAGTCGTTTTGCCAGCTACATTATTTTGATTCATATTATCCAAAAATTCACGTATATTTAAATTTGGATTATCAATATAGTCATGACCACCGAATGAAATTGTTAATGGTACTACTTGTATGTTACGTTCAGGATTATCTATCATATTTGAACTTGAATCTACAATTATTTTAATATTTTCCATATTTTTATAGTCCTTAATTTTTACTAGTTACGTTATACGTATATTATAGCTCTTTGATATAGCATTTTTTACTATGCTTTACTATTTTTTAAAATGTAAACCGTTTTCATATGTTTACACAATCACAAAGTTAGGCTAAAATTTGTGTTGTAAAGCGGAGCAAAAATTGTTCCGTATGGCATGCAAAATTTTTGCTACATGCCATAATTTTTGAGGAGGTTTATAATGCTCAAATCAGTTATTGAAAATGTACACGCACTCGAAATTTTTGACTCACGTGGTAACCCAACTGTTGAAGTTCACGTTACTCTTTCAAATGGTGTCGTAGGTAAGGCTGAAGTTCCATCAGGTGCTTCAACTGGTGAAAACGAAGCTGTTGAATTACGTGACGGTGGTTCGTCAACCTCTTTACCGTTACCTTGGCGGTATTGATCTTGAAATGCCACAAACTTTCCACAACGTTATCAACGGTGGTGAACACGCTGACAACGGTATCGACATTCAAGAATTCATGATTACTCCAATTGCTAAGACTTCATTCCGTGATGGTTTCGAAAAGATCGTTAACGTATACCACACTTTGAAGAAGGTTCTTGAAGACATGGGTTACGAAACTGGCTTGGGTGACGAAGGTGGTTTCGCACCTAACATGAAGAACTCAGAAGAAGCTTTGAAGGCTTTACACGAATCAATCATCAAGGCTGGTTACAAGCCAGGTGAAGATATCGGTATCGCATGTGACTGTGCTGCTTCATACTTCTACAACAAGGAAGATGGTAAGTACCACCTTGAAGGTAAGGTTCTTACTGATGATGAATTAGCTGCATACTACGACAAGCTTTTGGATGAATTCCCAGAATTAATGTCAATGGAAGACCCATACGACGAAAACGATGTTGAAGGTATGGTTAAGTTTACTGCAACTCACAAGGACCGTATCCAAATCGTTCTTGACGACTTCATTTGTACTAACCCAGCACTTTTGAAGAAGGCTATCAAGGAAGGTGCAGGTAACGCTTCATTAATCAAGTTGAACCAAATTGGTACTGTTACTGAAACTCTTGAAACTATCCGTATGTCACGTAAGAATGGTTACAACACTATGATTTCACACCGTTCAGGTGAAACTGGTGACACATTCATCGCTGACTTGGCAGTTGCTATAAACGGTGGTCAACTTAAGACCGGTGCTCCAGCTCGTTCAGAACGTGTTGAAAAGTACAACCGTTTGCTTGAAATCGAAGAAGAACTTGGCAAGGGCGAACGTCTTGCATTCTTCCCAGATGATGTTGACCACGATTAATTTCGATTAACCGAGTACAATTTCAACAAAAAGCATGTAGATTAATTTCTACATGCTTTTTTTGTTTTATCTTTAATTATTCAACTATTTGCGGCCGATTGTAAAATTAAATTGAACACTTTGTAAAAAATAAAAGCCCATCTGGGCCTGTTTGATAGAATGTTAATAACCACAAAACTTCTATTGGAGGTCACAAATGGACTCTTTATATTCTACCATGAATCAGCGCATTAAAGGCAAACACTTATCATTCGAAGAGCGGGTTATTATCCAAACTCGTATCAAAGACGGCTTCTCTCTTAGAGCTATTGCACGTGAACTTGGTTGTTCCCCGTCTACCATCAGCTATGAAGTCAAACGCGGTACTGTTTCTCTTTATCATGGCAAACAGAGGCGGTATAAGGCTGATCACGGTCAAAGCGTTTATCAGGCTAATCGATACCATTGTGGCCGCAAATCAGACTTCTTGAAGAAATCTGATTTTATCGAATATGTTAACAAGCATTTCTCTGAAGACGACTGGTCGCTTGATGTATGTGCCAATCGCAGTTTGGCTATAGGAGAATTTTCTAGTAATCAAACTGTTTGTACTAGAACCCTGTATAACTATGTCGATCAAGGATTAATGGATATCAGAAACTGTGATTTGCCCGAAAAGTTAAAACACAACACTAAAATTCATCGCATCCGCAAAAATAAGAGAAAGCTTGGCAGAAGCATTGAAGAACGTCCACAAGAGATCAACGATCGAAAAGAGTTCAGCCATTGGGAATGCGACCTGGTTTTAGGACATAAGACTAGAGATGATCAAGTACTGCTGACTTTGGCTGAGCGAATGAGTCGCGAGTTTTTAATCTTGCGGATTCCCGATAAGACCGCTGCCAGTGTCATGCATGCTTTTAGAACACTTCGAAAACAATACAGCGAGCACTGGAACGACATCTTCAAGACAATCACTACTGATGATGGCTCGGAGTTCGCGGATTTAGCTAATTTAGAGCAAGTCTCTAAAACGCTTGTTTACTATGCTCATCCATATACTTCTTGCGATAAAGGCACTGTTGAAAGACATAACGGCCTTATTCGTAGGTTCATACCTAAAGGTGATTACATCAATAACTATTCTCTTCAAGACATCATTAATATTGAAACCTGGTGCAATTCACTGCTAAGAAAGATCTTAGCATATCATACCCCAGATGAAATCTTTGAAAAGGAATTGGATCGTATCTATCAAACAGCATAAGTGTTCAATTTATTATTGCAATTTACGTTCAACTATTTGCTTAAATTTCTTATTTAATACTTTATCATTAACTACTTGTACCACTATTGGATTAGTATTTTTAGACTGATCAAGCAAAATTATTGGCTTATCCTTCTTTAGACAGAATAAATATGTATTATGCCAATTTTTAAAATTATCATTTGCAATAGCTACAACATTATATTGATATCTATTTTTGCCGATTGGACTATATCCTATGCTAATCGGCTTTTTATTTAAAACAAATTTTCTTTGTTTAAAAGCCCAAGGATAAGTAACGCCATTTTTCGTCTTTAAAACTTTTTTTCGATAAAAGACGTATTGCTGCCTACTCTTTTTGCTCCAGTTACTTACTATAACTTGCAGCTTCCTAGTTTTATCCAAATTCCATTTATTGATAGATTTCGACTTTTTTACTTTTTTATTAACTTTCTTATGTATCTCAGTCTTATTTGACACTCGCTGATTAGTCTTTTTAGGTTTAACTACTTTCTTTTTGGTAACCTTTTTCTTTTTAGATTCAACTTTGCCAAAAGTTACAGCATCTCTATCAAAATGGACCTGACATCCTGTGAGTGTCACTCCAAAAAGAAGCGCTGTCACTCCTACTAATATTTTTTTATTCATGTGTTCTCCATATTTAAAACTACTATTAAATCCATTATATGATACGAATGCTGATTTTTAACCCCAAACTAAATTCATCAATAAATGGTTACCTGATAGTGCTGAGAACGATCCTCTTTTTCAGATTCTTCCGCAATTTTACCTACTGGCACAATTACTGTTACTTCAAAGTCGGAATCAATACCCAATTCTTTTAATACGTCAGCATGATCATTTAATTTGGCAGCACCACCCATTATATATACAGAACCTGAGCCAAGATCCGTGGCTTCTAGCATGATATTCTCAGCAGCAACTGATGCATCTCTTTCACCAAACATACTATTTTTCTTAGTATTAATTACAAACAAAATTGGTGCATTATAGCATGAATTATCAGTTGCATTTTCAATCTCTTGGCGCAGTCCCTCATCCTTAACGACAACTAAATTCATCACATCTGCTTGATGCATCCCACAAGGTGCAGTTTGAAATGCTTCAATCAAATCATTAATTTGATCATCGGTAACTACATCATTAGAAAAATTACTAACAGCTCTTCTATTAGTAAAAATCTTATTTATCATTATTTTTCCTTCCTAAAGCCTACAATATTAGCTCTATAATCTTATATTAGCATCAGAGGATTTATTGACAACGCTTTCAAAAGCAATTATGATTGATTTAAAAGTATATATTTTTATTAAGGAGATTTTTATCATGAATTTAGCCGTAATTGATATAGGTGGTACAACAATTAAAATAGCAACTTGGAAAGACAACAAATTGCAAAATAAACACGCAGTAGATACTCCCAAAGATCTAGACACTTTTTATACTGTATTAACTGATGAAGTAAATAAAATAAAAGAAAATACTAACATTAAAGGTATCGCAATTTCTGCACCAGGCGCTGTAAATCAAAAGACAGGTATTATTGGCGGCACTAGCGCCCTTCCATACATCCATAACTTTAAAATCGTTGACGAATTAGAAAAGCGTTTTGAATTACCTGTTTCTATAGAAAATGATGCCAACTCCGCTGCGTTAGGCGAATTAGCAGAAGGTGCTGGCAAAGGCAGTGACAGCATGGCTTTCTTTGTTATTGGTACAGGTATTGGTGGTGCCATCATTATTAATCAAAAAGTCTGGCATGGTGCTCACCTATTTGGTGGTGAATTCGGCTATATGGGCATTGGTACAAAATCTGTTAGTGATCTGGCATCCCCAGTGGCAATGGCTAACCGCTATAACGAAAGAACTGGTAAAAAATTTGATGGTAAAACAGTCTTCGCTTTAGCAGACGAAGATGATCCAGTAGCCAGTGATGAGCGTCAAACCTTAATTCATTCCCTAGCCTTAGCAATTTACAACGTTCAGCAAAGTTTTGACCCTGAGAAAATTGTAATTGGCGGTGGCATTTCTAATAATCCAGAATTAATTCCGTTATTGAATCGCGAAATTGACTATATTCGCAAACAAGTCAATCCAGCAAGTATTAAACCTGAAATTGTGCTTTGCAGTTTGAAGAGTAATGCAAACTTACGTGGCGCAGTTGCAGATTTTGAACAAGAACATTAAATTTTTATAATTACTTAATTCCATTAAAAGCCCGCTGTTATGGGCTTTTTGTTTTGTATTTATAAAAAGTATATATTTTTATATAAAAAGCTGTTTATTTTTGCATGCATTATGCTATACTTATTTGTGTAAAAATTGAAAGCACTTACAGAGGGGGGAGAAGATCTAGATGACTGAAAAGCGCAAATTGCCATCCACATTCCTTTGGGGCAACTCAGTTTCCAGTATGCAAACTGAAGGTGCATGGAATGAAGATGGCAAGGGTCTTTCAGTCTATGATGTCCGACCTGCTACTGACAATACTAGTGACTGGCATGTAGCAATTGATGAATATCATAGATATGACGAAGACCTCGACTTACTGAAGGACATGAACATGAACATGTATCGTATTCAAATTTCATGGTCTCGTGTTTGTCCTGATGGAGACGGCGACTTCAATCAAAAAGGTATTGACTTCTATGATCGATTAGTTAATGCAATGCTTAAACGTGGCATTCAACCAATGATCTGTCTTTACCACTTTGATATGCCGCTTAATTTAGCCAAAAAGTACAACGGTTTTATGTCACGGCACGTAGTTGACGCCTTTGTCCGTTTTGGTAAAAAAATGATCGACCATTTCAGTGATCGAGTGAAATATTGGATTGTCTTCAACGAGCATAATCTATATTTCCAAGATGAAGTTTTTAATATTTCAGGTTACGAATCTGGAGATAAAAGTTTGGATGATATGTACACTATCTTCCACCATACGATGATGTGTCATATTCAATTAGCAAATTACATCCACGAAAATCACTCAGACGTAAAAATTGGTGGAATGCTTGCTTACCAACAAATTTATCCAGCAACGAGTAAACCTGAAGACGTTTGGACAGCAAAGCAAGTACAAGAGTTTTTAAACTTTAATATTTACGATGCTGACACCGGCTGCGGCTATTCACCTGAAGTAATGCAATATGCCAAAAATCATGGCATTCAAATGGACATCACAGATGAAGATAAAGAAATTATGAAGAAAGCTAAAGCTGATTTCCTGGCATTTTCTTACTATTCATCCTGGGTTTTATCTAGCGATAAAATTCCTGATGGTGAAGCTCCTAACCATTACCTTAACAAGGGCGGAGTTGAGTCCAAATATGTTAAGACAAACGATTGGGGCTGGGCAATTGATCCACTAGGATTTAGGAATGCAATTACTACAATGTACAACTACTACCGTATTCCTATTTTCCCTATTGAAAATGGTATCGGCCTCAAGGAAACTTGGGACGGTGAGCATATGATTGAAGATGATGAGCGTATTGCTTATCACCGCGACCATATCAAAGCAATGAAAGATGCTATTTTTGATGACGGCGCCAAGGTGCTTGGTTATCTCGGCTGGGGATTAATTGATATTCCAAGTTCTCATGCTGATATGGAAAAACGCTACGGTGCTGTTTACGTCAACAGATCAAACCACGATTTAAAAGATTTAAAACGTGTGCCTAAGAAATCATTCTATTGGTTTCAAAAGGTACTTAAAGATAATGGAGATGAATTATAATGACTGATCAAAAACAATCTGGGTTCAGTAATTTTGTGAACAGCAAAATTCTGCCACCTATTATGAAATTTGTTAATACTAAAGCTATTGTTGCTTTACAGAATGGTATGATCTATACTTTGCCATTCATTATTGTTGGTTCTATTTTCTTAATTTTATCCAACATCCCTATTCCAGCAGTGGCTAATGCAATTAATGCTTCTGGTTGGGGGGCAATTTTCAATCAAGCCTACACCACAACTTTTAACGTTATGGCACTTTGGGGCTCAATTGGTATTGCTTATATTTATATTAAAAATGAAGGCTATGAACCATTAGCTGGTGGGCTTACTGCATGTGCTTCCTTCTTAATGCTTCAAACTTTAGCAATCGACAGCCCATTAAAAGCCGCTTTAACTTCCGGTATCAATAACGGTCAAATGAGCGGCAAGGTAGTTGCTGAAAATATTGATAAGTTACCTCATGCTTTACAAACATTCTTGGAAGCTCCTGTAACTGGTGTTATCAACATCAATTGGCTTGGTGGGGACGGTATGATCGCTGCCATTATCGTAGGTTTGATTGTTGGTTGGGCTTACTCAGCAATGATGAAAGCTGGTTGGACTATTAAGCTTCCTAAGCAAGTTCCACCTGCAGTATCTAACCAATTTACTGCTATGATTCCAGCTGGTGTAATCTTAACTGTTACTATGCTTATCTTCGGTGCATTTAATAACTTCGCACACACTGACTTCTTAAAATGGGTATACAGCACCATTCAATCACCATTACAAGGTGTATCAGATTCATTTGGTGGTGCAGTTGTTATCGCTTTCTTAGTACCATTCTTCTGGTTCTTCGGTGTTCACGGTGGTTTGATTGTTGGTTCCATTGCTGGTTCACTTCTTCAAGCAAACTCATTTGACAACGCTCAATTATACAAAGCCGGCAAATTAACTATTGCCAACGGTGCTCACGTTGTTACTAACGAATTCTACAACAACTTTATTAACTTAACTGGTTCCGGTATTACTATCGGTTTAGTTATCTTCATCTTAATTGCTGCTAAATCAGCACAAATGAAATCATTAGGTAAATTGGAATTAGTACCTGGTATCTTCAACATTAACGAACCATTCCTCTTCGGTATGCCTATCGTTATGAACCCATTCCTTGCAATTCCATTCTTCTTAACTCCAATTGTCGTAGCTATCTCTACTTACTGCGTAATCAGATTTGGTATTGTTCCACCATTAAATGGTATAGCTGCACCTTGGACTACGCCAGCTGTTATTTCCGGATTCCTAATCGGAGGTTGGAAGATGGCCATTTGGCAAGCATGTACTCTAGTAATTTCTACTTTGATCTACTGGCCATTTGCTAAGAAGTATGACAATATCTTACTTAAACGTGAACAAGCAAACGAAACTAAATAATAAAAGAGGTATTTAAAATTGAATAATGAAGAAAAAATTGTAAATGAATTTGATCGTGACGGTCATCATTATAAAATTGGCGTCAAAGCCGATGGCCAAGTATCTGTATACTTAGATGATGAAACCAAAGCTCATCATGGATATCACTTCCCTGGTGTTATCCAAATCCCTAAAGGAATTGAAATCGATGGTCAAATGGTTTTACGACTCCCTATTGACTGTGATGATGCAATTGATCAAGGTATTAAAGATTTGAAATAATTCATAAAAAGAGATGTTGTTAAGCTATACTTTAGTAAAATAATGTCTCTTTTTTACTAAAGTATAGACTTTGCTATATAATAAAAATATAAATCTAATATAGAAATAGAATGGAAAAACATGGCAAAGGCAAAATATCTAGAAGTAGCAAATGAATTAAGAAAAAGAATTCAACAAGGCATCTACAATAATCAAGAGCCTCTTCCCGATCAAGAGACATTTGCTCAAGAATTTAATGTCAGTCGCTTAACTGTCAAAAAAGCATTTGATGGTCTTGAACGACAGGGTCTGGTTTATAAACAATCCGGACTTGGCACCTTCGTTACTGGAGAAATTCCAATTAAGGAAAAAGTTGATGCTCCAGCTAACGCATTCATTGGGTTAAGAAATCAAATGGGTAAAGATGCCATTAAGAGTCAAATTATTCATTTATCCGTAGAATTTCCTGGCGAACAAATGCAAAAAAATCTTGAAATCAAAAAAACAGAACCAATTTATAATATTGTTCGTTTAAGACTTTATAATGCTAAACCACTTATCCTTGAGCATACTTACATGCCGGTTAAATTAGTTCCTGATCTTGATGAAAACATTTTGCATAAATCAATTTATGACTACATTCATAAGAATCTTAATTTAAAATTTGGACACGCATATCGTAAGATTCGAGCAGTAAAAGCAGATGAATATGACCAAAAATATTTAAATGCAAAAGAAGATGACCCTATTCTCGAATTAGAACAGATCATTTGGCTTACTAATGGTCAACCTATCGAATATTCTATCAGCCAGAATCGTTATGATACACGTGATTACGTACTATTAGATAATAATCGTTTCTAGAGGTAATATATGACATTCACAAAAGAATTTACTTGGGGCGGCGCTACTGCTGCCAATCAATATGAAGGTGGTTATGACGAAGGCGGTAAGGGTTTAAACGCCGTTGATGTTTTAACTAATGGTTCAGCTACTGAACCACGTAAAGTAACTTGGAAGAAGTCTAATGGTGAAGCAGGTGCTACTCCCCTAGTTTGGGGCAAAGACTTCAAACTGCCTGAAGGTGCAGTTCCTACTCTGCTTGGTGGTTACTATTATCCAAGTCACCAAGGAACTGACTTCTATCACCATTACAAGGAAGATATTAAATATATGGCAGACATGGGCTTTGATGTTTTCCGTCTTTCAATGAACTGGTCCAGAATTTTGCCAAACGGCGATGAGGAAAAGCCTAACGAAGAAGGTTTAGCATTTTACGATAAAGTCTTTGATGAATGCGCCAAATATGGCATTCAGCCTTTAGTTACTTTATCTCACTATGAAACTCCCCTTTCTTTAATTACCCGCTTTGGCGGATGGAAAGATCGTCGCTTAATCGATGCTTTTGTTCATTATTCTGATATCGTGATGAACCACTACAAGGGAAAGGTTCGTTACTGGCTTACCTTTAACGAAATTAATGCGATGGATATGGCTCCATATATGGGCGGTGGCCTAATTGATGGTAGTGAACAAAATCGGGCTCAAGGCGCTCACAATCAATTTGTAGCTAGTGCTAAAGTAGTTAAATTAGCTCACGAAATTGATCCAAACAATCATGTGGGACAAATGTTAGCCTACTCTGCTTACTATCCATACACTTGTGATCCTAAAGATCAACTTAAAGTAATGGAAGCAAAACAAGACATGCTCTTTTACAGTGACGTTCAAACCGGTGGACACTATCCAGAATATCGTTTGAAGAAATATGAACGTGACGGTATTAAGCTTGACGATACACCAGAAGATTATGAATTAATCGCTAAGTATCCTGCTGACTTCTTAAGCTTCTCCTGCTACACTTCAAATGTTTTAACTACTCATGAAACTGAAGCTAAAGCATCTGGTAATGTTAGCGCAGGTGGCGTTAAGAACCCTTACCTTGAAAGTAATGCTTGGGGTTGGGCAACTGACCCAGATGTTTTAAGAATTGCTCTTAATGACCTTTGGGATCGTTACCACAAGCCTTTATGGGTAGTCGAAAATGGTTTAGGATCTGCCGATACTTTAGAAAAAGATGGCAAAGTCCACGATGATTACCGCATCAATTACTTGCGTAGTCAAATTAAATCTATGAGGGATGCCGTTACAATTGATGGCGTCGATCTAATGGGCTACACTACTTGGTCAGCAATTGACCTAGTATCTAACGGTACTGGTGAAATGAAAAAACGCTATGGTTTTGTTTATGTTGATCGTGATGATCGCGGCAATGGATCACTTAAGCGTTACCCTAAGGATTCATTCTACTGGTACAAAAAAGTTATTTCTTCCAACGGCGAAGATTTAGACTAATTTAATCCTGAAAATAGAGCCTAACTTGTAAAAAGCTAGACTCTATTTTTTAAATAAATATAATAAGATATAAGTAATATAGAAATAGAGAGAAGAGAAACAATTGATAACTACTTCCAAACAATTTAGTTTTAAAGCAAAAGATTTCTTTGACTATCTAGAAAGTCAACTTATTCCTGCAATTAAAAAAGCTCGTGGCAATAACATGCCTGTATCTTTAACTAAGGGTACTAAGTACGAAATAGATGATACCAAAGTCGAAATTACACAATACGAGCGAGGCAAAGTTTATGCAGCTCACTTCATAACTCCTCGCCTTGAGCTTCAGATTAAGTATATAACTGAAGATAATGATGACGGCGTACTAATTACCTTTAGTGAGGATATGCTCAGCTTTGATCGTGAAAAGCATGGCAAACTGCAGACTATGTTTTATAATTGGCAGCTAAAAATGGGAGCTAAGAAAGAATTAAAACGTATGGGTGATAACGTTTACGCCAATATGGTGGCTTAGAATCACCCTCTCAGCATGAAAAAGGCCGTAGTTCGTTTGAATTACGGCCTTTTTTGTTTTTGCTTCATACGTATTATTTCTTTTATGCTTCCTTCAAAAAAATATCTTTAAAATAATTCTTAACAATATCTTGTGTAATAATCCCATTAATTGTGGTTTGTCGACATAGCTCTTCTTGATGCGTCTGCCTCATCAGATCTGTTGCGGATCGTGGACTGTAATGATCATAGATGGTATTGACGATATCTCGGATCTCAGGATCTTGCTGAATCATTTTATAATCAGCTCTTGCTTGATCATCAATACTATCAACAATTGATCTTTGACCTCGATATTTATCATGTACCGACTTAATAACGGGACCATATTTCCAAGCTAGCATTGGTTCATCAAACAAAGGCTTTTCTCTTAAAACAAGACTAGCTGCCTGCATATAATACAGAATTTTCATTGCTTTCATTTGCGTTAAAGGTTCTACATTAATATACTTTTCGTCAGTATCTTTTAACTGCGCGTAATTTTTTACTCTCATCCAATTAACTAATTGTAAAGCTTTCATTAAAATTTCCTCACAAATATTTTCCATTTTTATCATTATAACTGATCAAATTTTACAAATCATATTTTTAGTACTTTTACCTTCTATATTTAATTACGCAAGAAAACATCAAATTCTCTTTCAATTTATAAAGCTTAATACTTTCTTTAGAAATCAAAAAGACGTTGCCTGATAAGACAATGTCTTTTATCGTTCCAAGTCAATAAAGTTTTATTTTTAATTTTTCAATCTTATTAGTTCTTAGCAGCATCTGCTTGTTCTTGCTTAAGCAATACATTGTCATAGTGCTTAATGAATGGGAACCAGATCAAGAATGCAACAAGTGCACACACGATGGAAAGAACGGCACCTTGCCAACTAACAGTAGCAATGTAACCACTCAAACCAACTGGAGTTGGCCATGGTTGTTGAACGATGATTTTAGGTACGATGTGAGTAGTTACGGCAACGTAACCAACAATACCTGAAGCAAGTGGTGCACAAATAAATGGAATCAATAAGTTAATGTTATAAACGATTGGCAAACCGAAAAGAAGAGGTTCGTTAATGTTAAAGATAGCTGGTACCAATTCAACCTTACCAATTTCCTTCAATTGAGCTGAACGTGAGCCAAAGGCTAACCAAATAGCCATACCTAAAGTAGCACCTGAACCACCGATGATTACGAATGAGTTCAATGGGTCACCAGCAAAGAAGTGTGAAGCACCCTTTACGTTAGCAGCCATGTTAGCCAAAACAATTGGAGTATAGAATGAACTCATGATAGTAGCACCATGAATACCGAACCACCATAAGAAGTGGATTAAGAAGATAATGATGAGGAAGCCCCACCAAGTATCGGCAATGTTACTGATGAATGAGAATGGAATGTAAAGAACCTTGAAGATATCAGTTCCTAGAGTTACCAAAATCAATTCAATAATAGCAACTACTAAAGCAATACAGAAACCTGGAATTAAGGCACTGAATGAGTTAGCAACACCAGATGGAACAGATGCAGGCATCTTAATTCTCCAGTTATGCTTAACAGTGTAACGGTAAATTTGAACTGTTAACCAAGCAACTACTAAACCGGTAAAGATACCAACTGAAGCAATTCTAGTAATACCACCAGTTGAAGCTTCGTAACCACCGGCAACCATCTTAGCCTTAGTAAGAATGGTTAAGAATTGAATTGAACCATTCTTCCAAACAAGTTCTGGCACAGTGATAAAGAATGCCATCAAGAACATTAACAAAGCGTTCATTGGAACTAAGTCCAATTTTTCTTCTTGACGATAAATATTAGTGTATGAATATGCAAAAGTACCAGCAAATACTAATGCCAAGATACCCATAGTTGAGTTGTAAACAACTTGGAACAAGTTACTAAAACGACCCAAAGTATTTGCATAAAAATCAGCAAATCCAGGAATTGGAAATGCTTGAGGCAACACAGTCAAAATTAAAAAAATAGCCCCAATGATTGAAAATGAGATAACGCTATAACCAGCGTCCATAATTGCTCTAACAAAGCGAGATGACGCAAATTTTCCAGCTTTTGCCGCCAACTTATCTTTGAAAGAAACAGAATTTGAATCAGCCATTTTTCTTTCCCCCAATGCATCTGAAACAAGTTATTAAATCTGGACAATTTTATTATAGTAAAATCTTTTTCTAATGTAAGCGCTTTTTATATGCAGATACTATATTGCTATAAAAAATATACGATTATTTCTTGATACATTAAGGTTTAACAGTCATCAATAAGTATAAATAAAATTACTGTTGATATTTCTCAAACGTCTTAATTACTTTATAATAGTTATCTTTATCTTCAAGTATCTGTCGAATTCTATATTCACATAATACACAAAGCACAATTCCAATTAACAAAAATCCAAACATAAAATACAAAATACTATTATTAATGATAAATGGAAAAATAGATCTTCTTATTGGTGTAAACATTAGTACGACCAATATTATATTTACTAAAGCCTGAATGCCAAAGTATACGCGGGTTATAGGAATATCTTTTTTTCTATTATGCATTTTAGATAACTGTTCAATACTTGCTACAGTAGCATAAAGCCCCATAATTAAAGAAAAAATAATTGCTAGCACACTAGCATAAGATACACTTACAATTAACCACATCAAATTTATAAAGAAAAAAATAGTTACAATATACCTAATCATTAAGTAGCGACTAAAATACATATATTTGATGCTATCTTTATGTTTTATTTTAGCAATTTGTTCTTTCTCTTTTTCTAAATTTTCTTTATTCATTTAATTAGTTTCCTCAAATAAAACTTATATTTTAATTAATCATAGTTTATCATTTATTAGACCAAAAAAATAACCCCTGCTAGTTACAGGGACTATTTTTAATTAGCGATTACTTATCTTCTTTTTTAAGAGCGCCAGAATTATATAGCTTTTCGTAAAGATCCACCATTTCTCCAGCCAAATCCCTAAAGGTAATAGCATTCATCAAGTGATCTTGTGAGTGTACTACCAATAAGGTCACGTGCATATGATCACCTTGTGCTTCTTGAGTAAGCATACTTGTCTGTGAATTGTGTGCCTCAAGAAGTGACTTATCACTTTCCTTTAACTTTTCACGTGCGCCTTCGATATCACCAGTCTTTGCAAGACGAATTGCTTCAAAAGCTAAACTTTTTGCATTTCCACCATTTGCAATTAAGCCCATAGCAGCCATCAAGGTTTCTTGGTCCTTTTGCTCTGGAGTTTGTTTTTCTTCTGCCATATAATCAGTCTCTCCTTTTTAATATTAGCCCTTAATTAACTTTTCAGCTTGAGCCAAAACATTCTTTCCATTCATCATGCCGTAGTCTTGCATGTTAATGACATCTAATGGAATATCCTTGCCGTCTTTGCCCTTGCCCTTAACCTTATTTTCAAATTCACCTCTCATGTAACTTACTTGAGGTCCAAGAAGAACACAGTCAATTTGTTTTTGTGCCATTTTGTCATCAGCTTCTGAAGCAGGACAAGCAAAAATTTCAGCGTCAATACCTTTTTCTTGAGCAGCAGCTTGCATCTTAGTTACTAAAAGTGAAGTACTCATACCAGCACTACAATTTAACATAATAGTTTGTTCAGCCATAATTCAATTCCTCCTGATTACTTACGTTTTATAATCTTTAATTGATCTACACCAATTATTATAAAACGCTTTCATTGATTTGTAAACAAAAAATTATACATACGCCATATTTTTTCTAGCGCTTATATAATAACTCACGAGTATAAAATATATACTTTTGTTTCTTACAGACAATATTATGCACTTTTTTGTAAGCACTTTCAAATACATATAATTCATATGTAAATATAAAGTGTTTACATACGGCTACATCAATTTTAATTATAACACTTTTTAGCAAACGCTTTCACCTCAGCTGAAAAAAGCTGTTAGAATATATATGTAATATTTTTCTTTACAATAGAAAGGGGGCGATATTTTGAGTCGTTATCAAGAAATCGCCAATGATATAGAAAAAGATATTATTGAAAAGAAATACATCCAACAACTGCCAGAACAATTTGAATTAGCAGAAAAATATCAAACTAGTCGTGTAACTATAGTTCATGCTTTAAAAATTCTCCAAAATAAGAAATTAATCAAAACTGTTAAAGGACATGGTACCTTTGTTACCAACAAATCGATTCCAGATATTTTTCTTAATTCAGGCGTAAACGAGCACGAGGGATTTACTCGTCATATTAATAGTGCCTTCAAATTAACTAGTCATGTTATTGCTTTCAATATTCGTAAGCCCAGTGCTGAAGAACGCAAAGCATTGAATTTAGGAAAAAATGATGAAGTTTACGACATTATTAGGCAGCGTATTTTAAATGAAAAACCGGCTAAATTGGAATACACAATTATGCCAGTTAAACGTGTTCCAGGTATTACTTTAGAAATTTTACATAAATCAGTTTATTCATATATTCAAAACGAATTGGGATTAAAGCTCGGCAAAGATGATCGGATAATTACTGCTGAAAAATCTGATGCTTATGATATGAAATATTTAGATTGCAAACAAGATGATCCAGTTTTATGTGTCCAGCAAAAAGCTTATTTAGAAGATGGACGACCATTTGAATTATCTGAATCACGCAATAGATATGATCGTGGCGCGTTAACTGTAAATGGTGGCTAATTAATACTTGATATTAATATAGCACTGTGTCACAATTTCTTATGCAAGCGTTTTCGACAATATAAAAAGAAAGGACTTATACTTAATGTATTCAGCAAAAATGCCAAATAATTTTTTATGGGGCGGTGCTGTTGCTGCTCACCAACTTGAAGGTGCTTGGAAAGAAGGCGAAAAAGGTACTTCCGTTGCCGATGTTATGACAGTAGGATCTGCTACTAAGCCACGTGAAATCACCGACGGTGTGTTACCTGATAAAAACTATCCTAATCATTCAGCTATTGACTTTTATCATCATTATAAAGAAGACATTAAATTGATGGCTGAAATGGGCTTTAAAGCATTTAGAACTTCTATTGCATGGACTAGAATCTTCCCTAACGGTGATGAAACTGAACCAAATGAAGAAGGCTTAAAATTTTACGATGACTTATTTGATACTTGTCATGAATACGGTATTGAACCAGTCATTACCCTTTCCCACTTTGAAATGCCATTTAACTTAGCTAAAAATTATAGTGGTTTTACCAATCGTAAAGTAATTGATTTCTTTGTTCGTTTTGCAGAAGTTTGCTTCAAGCGCTATAAGAACAAGGTTAAATATTGGATGACCTTTAACGAAATAGATAATCAATCTGCATTTAACGATGATTTCTTAATGGCTACTAATTCAGGCATTTTATTTAAAGATGGTATGACTGATAAAGATAAAGAAGCTGCAATGTACCAAGCTGGCCACTATGAATTAGTTGCTTCTGCTTTAGCAGTTAAGATTGGTCATAAAATTAATCCTGATTTTCAAATTGGTTGTATGATTAACTACTCACCTGTTCGCCCACTTACTCCATCTAGTGATGATGTACTCTTAGCAGATAAGTGGGAACAACGCCGTGATTGGTTCTCAGATGTTCATGTCTTTGGTGAATATCCAAATGCTGTAGAAGCTTACATTGAAAGAAATGGCTACCGTCCAGACATTATCGATGAAGATAGAATCGTATTAAAGGAAGGCACTGTTGATTACGTAGGCTTTTCATATTATCAATCTACTACTGTATCAAGCAAAAAAGTTATGCCAGATGATTTAACTGATTTAGCTAAGGCAGTTGCTAAAAATCCTACTTTAAAGCGCAGTGATTGGGGTTGGGAAATTGACCCTGAAGGTCTCAGAATTGCTTTAAACCGATTACAAGATCGTTACCATAAGCCATTATTCATCGTAGAAAATGGTCTTGGAGCTTATGACAGGGTTGAAGCAGATGGTTCAATTCACGATGATTATAGAATTGATTATTTGAAAAGTCATATTTCAGAAATGGAAAAAGCTGTTGAACTTGATGGTGTTGACTTGATGGGTTATCTTCCATGGGGATGCATTGATCTAGTCTCTGCTGGTACTGGTCAAATGGATAAGCGTTACGGCTTTATCTACGTTGACAAAAACGATGCCGGTGAAGGTACACTCGATCGTTCAAGAAAAGATTCATTCTTCTGGTATAAGAATGTTATCGAATCAAATGGTAAAAATCTAGGTTAATTTACTCGATATAGATATGGATAAACAGAGTCAGAATGTATCTTGACTCTGTTTTTGTTTAAAAAGTAGGTTAATCATAAAAAATAAATTATTATATGATCAAGTGACTTAATTTATGTCCATTTCCGTGACAATATGTCACAGAATGGGTAAAATATACTTATCAATTAATAATTTGTATAGAAAGGAATGAATGCATTATGACTAAAGAAAATAGTAGTCTCAAAGATAAAGTTATCGGCAAAGTCAAAGAAGTTGAAGGCAAACTTACCGACGATAAGTTACGTGAAGCAGAAGGTAAGGCACAACAAGCTAAAGGTAAACTCAAAGACAAAGCTGATAAAGTTAAAAAAGATTTACAAGATAAGGACTGAGGTGACCTAAAATGTTACATTGGCTATGGGTATTAATTGTCGGTGGCGTGATTGGTTTGATCGCTGGCGCAATAACTGGTAAAGGTAAATCCATGGGTTGGATCGCTAATATTTTAGCTGGTCTTATTGGTTCATCACTTGGTGAAGCATTACTTGGTAATTGGGGTCCTCAAGTAGCTGGAATGGCAATTGTTCCATCTATTCTAGGCGCAGTTATTTTAGTAATTATTGTTTCATTCTTTTTAAGTAGACTTAATCATAAGCATGCTTAAATAAAATTATATAAAGTAAAAATAAACGATCACTTTGAAGATCGTTTATTTTTTGCATCCTAAATATACTTACTGCCTTCTGTAATACTTAACTTACTCAAATGATCATAATATCTTGTAATAAAATCATTCACCCAGTCAGGGTTAGTTTTTGAATAATCTCTCAAAGCCCAGCCGATCGCTTTATTGATAAAGAATTCATTACTATCCAAATTATTTTCAATAATTTTACTAAGCAATATTTCATTCATTTTATCTTTCCTAAGCAATTGGTGTTCAATTGCTACACGCCTTACCCACTTATCAGGGTCTTTTGACCACTTAAGCATTAGTTGGTCTACTCTTTTATCCTTTAGTCCTACATAGCCATAGATCTTCACCAGACTGTCAATTGTATCCCACCACTGCTTAGTTCGAACATAATGTTCTATTCTAAACAGATCATCATAGGACACATATTTCTTCATCGCCAACAGATAATCATAGACAAAATATTGCATCTCACGATGTTCATCATTCCATGCCTGATCAAGCAGATCACAATCAATCTGCTTTTTCTTCTTTTCCTCTTTTAAAAATTGGTGGTAGGCATTTTTTCTTTCAGGTGTTTTGAGACCATAAAAAACAAATTGATTGCGCATATATTTAGCCATATGCTGTGCGTTATCCGCATTTGCTTTTTCTGCAAAAGCTTCTTTTAAATCATTAATCTTCATAACTTCATTGTACTAAAGTGCCTGAGAAAAAACTAATTCTTAAATACAAAACAGACGATCAATCCTAATTCTGAACTTGAATTGTTTGACCGTCATTTTTACCCTTTTTTATTGCCTTAGGATGGCTTGACATCATATTTTTTATCATTTTAATTGGCTCTTTAAAATAAAGAATATACCAATCATTGCTAGAAGTACAGGAATTGAAATAAGATTTATTGAGAATTCAGTCCTTAATAAAAAGAAGTCTAAAGTAAAAACTATGCTAATTATCAAAGACGCTAAACCAGATACGAAATAATTTTTTAATAACTATAGCAATAATAGCAATGACAATCATGATAAAAGTTATCGTTAAAACAATATTGTTTAGCATAGTGACTTTCCTATTTTAAAATATGACACTTATAACTAGCCGTCATATTTACATCCATGTAAATTTGATGATGCTTATGTGCTTCATTATAATTATGAAGATAATCCGCCATATTATTATAAGTATATGCCGCAAATCCTAAAAGCATGCCAGGAATTGCAGCATATGGACCTGCGACTACTGCAGCTCCTCCAGCGCCCAATCCAAAAGCGGACATAGTCTTAGCTGAAGACCTAAGTTCTCTTACGCTGCATTACTTCTGAAATAAAACCTTGTTCCCCACCAAAAATGTTTATATGTATACTCTTTACGCGTACTTGCAAAGGATACAAAAGGACTCGCATCCCCACTATTTACTTCCAACGATTTATCACTCGTATCGATTTGCGAATGATCATGTCTAACCTGTGTATTGGATTCTGAAATCAATTTCTTAATTGAATAAATTTCAGAATCATCAAATTTATTCCCAGCATCTTTACTCAATAGAAATTGATTATTTGCACCTCAACAAAGTGATCAGCTTTTTCTACCACATCTTGAGATATTTCCTCATTCTGACTTTTTGTACTGATATTGTTAGTATCATTTGTATCAAAGTCCGATGCTGAAACAACTGTTGGAACAATACTACCAAAAACTAAACTTAAAGCTAAACTTGCTTTTAACAACTTCTTACTTTTCATAACTTTTTCTTTCATGAATAACCACACATCTAGTTGGACAACAATTTAAAGATAACTGTTAAAGTTTCAAGTAACATATTATTTCTCCTTTCAACACATACTTTACATTGATTTTAGGAAAAAGTTATATTAGTTTTCTGTAGGAAACTTTTTTATAGTTGTTTTACAATTTTATTGTATCCTGCTAGAGATAGAGTCGTTTTTATCAACTCTGCACTTGATTCATCCCCCCTGATATTTTAATTCAAAATATGTTCCTAATAGCTTATAAATTAAATATTGCGGTTGGGGATCCACTAATTTAATCTCTTTCTTGAATTATATCTTTTATAGTTTTATCTATTCTTCCTTTATAATTGAACAAATAATTTATATAAATCGTTAAAATTCTAATTTGGGTTACTTTTGAAAATGTATTTATATTTTTGTATTTTTTTAGAACAGAATTCATTAGCACACTTCTAGCCTCTGGATCAAAATATTTCATTGCATTTTCAAATAATCTTAGCGCATCACGGTGTTCAGTCCAATTATCATCTTTAAACAAAAAATTTTGTATTTCTTTTTTAATAAAATCTGAAATTTGAGTATTGCTTATTTCAGCTACCACTAAAAATGCATGATACTTTAATTCAACTGATACTTGGTTGGACATCATTATTTCTTTTTTAATTTTAACGGCATTATCCAAATTCCTCTCATAAAAGGCTTTTGTCAAAGCCGTTTCCAATCTACTTCTAATTTCATCAAAGCCATAACTCGTAACTACTTCATCAAAAAAGGTTCGATAATCAATATCATTACCAATCAGCATTTTCGGTAAATCGTCTGTATATATACGATGTTTCCCACTTTCTATCTGAAAATAATGTGATTTAGAAATATTTAAGTCTTTAATCATATCTTTTTGTAATAAAAAATGACTTTTTCTTTCTTTTTTTAAAGCTTCACCAATTTTCATTTTTCAATATTTTCCTTAGTTTAAATGTTAAATGAGATATAACATTAAATATTTTCGCTATTCATTTAGCCATCAGATTTAATCCTTTGGACCTTGTCTTTATCTTCCCACATTTTACCTCAAAAATGAGATTTTCTATATTAATCTTCATGCCTTTATTGTATTAAAAAAGTTCCATCTAAGGGCCTTTTAGCAGATATTTATTACTAACCCTTATCTTTATTCACTAGGTTGATAATCCTTATCAATAATCAAAACTGGTTTAATAATCTTGCCTGATACAGAAGCTTGGTTAGCTTCATTAATATCTTCAAAGTCGAAGAACTTTTCAGTCTTTTCGTAATCAAACATACCTAGTTTGTTAAATCTAATCAAACAATTAACTGGTTACACCTTTGTTCAATTACATACTTAAAGGAGATTAGAATAAGCACAATATCTTTTATCTTCAAGTGATTACTCCATTTCCGACATTTGTAACCTAGTTGGTATCCACAATCAGAATTCATTTTATTCAAAATTTAAGCAAAAATATCAGATAATGCCCAATGACTATCGAAAAAAGAACTATTTAAATGATCATTTTTCCTAATCTCTTGCTAAAATAAAGATACATAGTTAGAAAGGTACACAATATATGAAAAATATTTATTTCAACCACGATGGTAACATTGACGATTTAGTATCATACCTATTACTTTTGCAGGCACCAGATATTAAACTATTGGGTGTTGGTGCAATTGATGCAGACGGCTATATCGATCCTTCAGTCGAAGCTTGTCGCAAAATGACCGATTTATTTAACTTACGCGGTGATGAATTAACTGTAGCTCGTTCAAATTCAAGAGCAGTTAACCAATTTCCACATGAATGGCGTATGGCGACCTATTCATTTAACTATTTACCAATGTTAAATGAAAAAGGACATATCGATACTAAACAAGCAGAGCTACCTGCTCACCTTGATATGGTTGAAAAAATCAAAGAATCAAAAGAACCTGTTACTTTAGTTATGACTGGTCCTTTAACCGACTTAGCTCGTGCACTTGACACAGATCCTGATATTGAAAAAAATATTGATATGCTCTATTGGATGGGTGGATCTCTTGATGGTCATGGTAATGTAGCCATTGTTAACGCTGATGGCAGTCAAGAATGGAATGCCTTCTGGGATCCATATGCTATAAAGCGCGTATTTGATTCAAATATCAAAATTCAAATGGTGGGCTTAGAAAGTACTGAAGAATTACCTTTAAATGATGAGCTAAGACAACACTGGGCAAGTTTGCGCAGATATCCTGCTATAGATCTAGTGGGACAAGGATACAGTATGATCGTTTCCATTCCATCAGCTGAATTATACTTATGGGATGTGTTAACCACTATCAGTGCTCTTTATCCTGAAGTAGTTGAAACTGAACAAGCCCATGCTAGAGTAATTACGGATGGTCTTAGTGCGGGTAGCTTTGTCCGTGATCCCAATGGACGAGAAGTTACCCTTGTAACTAAAGCTAACAAGCAATTATTCTTCGACAAGATGGATGAAATTCTCAAAAGAAAATAATAGTTTTGTATAAAAAATACCAATTTCGAAATGTATCGGAATTGGTATTTTAGTTTATTTATTAATTATTAAAAGCGACCTTGAGTTAATTCTGCACGTTGAGCAAATTGAACATATAAGTCAGAACCATTTGCTGAAAGACCTTCTATTTCTCTTCTGGTATTGAAACGGTAATGCTTTTGAGCTGCACCATTTTCACTTACCTTAAAGATATTATCGTTAAAACCAATAAAGAAGCTACGATTACCACATGCAAAACCTTGTACTGGAGAGTTAGAAACAAAGCTACCTGCAGTGGCACCGACTTCGGTTGCCTTCCAGCTATCACCGTTTCTAGTCAGTTTCCAGTATTCATAGTGATTATGACCACCACTATGGAATAAAGCATACATGGTGTTATCACCTACAAAAGTTGCATTATGGATGTAACGATTTTCAGCAATTCTGAATGTCCAAATTTTATTGATCTTCATATCACTCTTACGAATTTGGATAATTTCTTCAGAGCGAGGACCATTGTTGTAGTTATTATCATTAGCCATTACATAAATGTAATCTGATGATGAACCTAGTGATTGTCCATGTCCTAACCTGATATATGGACTAACCTTAATATTATTTGCATATGACTTAAAGGTTGACCAATTCATAGTAGTTAAATTTTGAACTGCGTATTTGCTCTTAATTGCGTTCAAATTATATGAAACAATATGTCCATGTTGATCACTACTACTGGTAAACATGGATGTAGCAAAAATCCCACCATTAACAGTCATACCTTCCGGAATCACACCAACTTGACCCATTTTATCAGCAGACTGACCATAGCCTAAACTAACAAAACATGGTTGGAATAAACGAGTTCTAAGAGTCAAACCATTACTCTTAAAAGTATTACTTGTAGTTTCCGAAGTATAGTGGTGTGCTGCATTCCAATTTCTTGATGAACCTTTTGAACCACCATTCCAAGTGGTTGTTGTCTTGAAACCTGACTTAGGAGTTACATTTGCTTCTCCCATTTCACCATTACCTGATCTAACATCAATATTTACTGATGCCTTTGCTTTACCATAACTATAATTAACTTTAGTTGCCTTAGTACTTACAGATGCTTGAGATACTTGAACACGGTCTGGATCAATAGCAGTTCCATGACTGTCTGTTGCATAATTGATTGCATCTCTAGTATTAAATGAATAATCAGAATTCTTTACTAAAGAAACATCATTAGCAACAGAAATAGTGTTTCTTGCAAAGAAGTTTTCACTTACCCAACCGACTGGTCGACCATCAACAATAATATTCCAAAAATTCCCTTTCTTAGTTGAAACATATTGCTTAGATTGAATTTGACCGTACTTAAAGTAACTAGTTGATGTAAACTTGCCGCTTGGTCCATTCTTAGTAACCTTATGGTAAATAGGATAATTCTTTGTACCGGCAATCTTAGTTACAGCCTTACTATAACTTTTAGCATTTACATGTTGTACTTGAGCACCAACAGTAAATAAACTAGTAAGTACCGCACCGGCAATAACTATTCCCTTAATAGATTTTTTCATTCATATTCCTCCAAACCATCTATTAATATTAGTATTTTAACATTAATATCAATAAACTAAATTGCTTTTATATGTTTTTTGTATAAAATCACAGCAATCCATGCAGAAATAAATGAAGGTAATATAAGGACTATTGCTAAATTAGGATCTAAAAAATTTCCTACTCTAATAAAATGAGCAATTGAACTAATTTTTTTAACGTTACTAAAAATTGCTTGATAAACAGTAACATAGATTAAACTCCACTGAATATAATATTCAATCAATGTAAGTGTGGTAGTTGAAAATTTAAATACATGTGCTGCCAATCTCATTCCCCAATAAACAAAAATACCTGAGAAGACAACAAACATAGCTAAAAGTAAAAACAAGTTTCCTAAACTAACTGAATCTCTATCATGCATCAAAAGAAAAGTAATTACAAAAAATATTAAAAAATTAATCGTACTAAAAAATACTTGAATTATAAATAAAATTGCAGCTTTTAAAAATTCAAATTTTCGTTCAGAACGAAAAATAATTATAATTGCTAAAATAACAGCGGCAATAACAAAATATGTAGTGACTTGCAAAAAAATCCTCTTTCTATTTTTCTGCTTGTTTTAATGTCTGTTGTACTGCTTCTTTAACTCCATTAGAAGTAAATGTAGCACCACTCACTGCATCAATATCAGCAGATTGTCTAGTTAAAATTTTTTTTAGTTGTTGTTCAACTTTTGGCTTATTTTATTTTCAGGAGTTTCTGTTGTTAAATCTAGATCTACACCCACAATTTTATTATCTTTAACAGTTAACTTTGCATGAACAAAACCAGCCATACCTCTAGCTTGTGCCAAATAAACGCCATCATTTAACATTACACAATTCCTCCGTTTCCAAAAAAATATGCATTTGCTATATTATAACAAATGCATATTTTTCTACGAAGATATTGTCATTTGGTATACCATTATTTTTAAAATACTGATATACTAGCTATGGGTCTTTGAAGTTTCTATAAGTCCTAATTATGACCCGCAACAGGTAGTAGAATCCCCTTCTACCTGTTTAATTATAGCATATAAATAACGATCGTTATTGCAAAACGTTAAAGTTCTTTTGAAATTTTATTCAAAAGGACTTTTTTGTTGCGCTATCTATAATTAGTTAAGTTAAAATTGAACAGGGAAGTAAAAGTTTTCAATGAAGAAGGTAAAACATGTATCCAGATAATAATATTCTCACATATATTAAATGGCGTGGTGATATTGATTTTAGCACGTCTCCTTTTAACGATATCGATGCACTTGTTTTATCTATTTTTTCCTATTTAGAGTTAACCGATATTGTTAATAGTGACGGAACAACAATTACTTTAGACGCAGCTGCTAAAAAATATTTTGCAGATAATTATCCTCGTCAGGATAGTATGCAGTATCAACAACTTTTTAAGTTAATGGCTGAAGCTAATCGATTTAAAAAAGCTCAGCTATCATATTTTGTTAGTACATTGACCGAACATACACAATTTAGTGCAATTAAAATTGAATTAACTGATGGAACAAATTTCATTGCCTTTAGAGGCACAGATGATTCACTTATCGGTTGGAAAGAAGACTTCGAAAGCAGTTTTAAAGTAACCGGTGCACAAAAACAAGCTGTAAAACTACTTGAAAGAATTTTAAAAGCTGACAATAATGATTACTACTTAGGTGGACACTCTAAAGGTGGAAACCTAGCTGAATATGCAGCAATTAATATTGAGCCCAAATTACGTAAAAGAATTAAACGGATTTATACATTTGATTCGCCAGGACTGGCAGAAGAAGTCGGAGCACAGCTTCCTTTAAAGTTTCTTCAAAATACTTTAAGGCGTTTTGTACCTGACTTTAGTGTTATTGGACGTTTGTTTGAACCGGCAGTTATTTCTCCTACAATTGTTACCAGTACTAGAAAAAATTTAAGCCAGCATGATGCTTTCAGTTGGCAAATTAATGGTTCAAAATTTGAAACTAAACGTCATCGTAATCCGCAATCTAAAGTATATAACCAATTAATCAATCAATGGATTGGTAATGCCACATTAGACGAACGTGAATCACTGACTAATGATTTATTCTCATCATTAGGTGCAGGAGGTGCAACTAAGATTAATGAGTTAGATAATAATGGCTTCGGTGGTTTTGGTGCTATTTTGTTATCATTAACTACTTCATCACGTAGAACTCGTTTTGTTTTCGGCTCATTATTTTCATCAATCTGGCAGATGATCAAAAGTCGACACTTAACACAAATATTATTTTCAACTGATACAATTGTAGGATGGATTATGGTCATACTCGGAATTATTAGTTTAACCCTACCACAGTACGCATTAAGAGCTTTTGGCGCATTAGTGGCTTTCACTGGTATTGGCTTTAGTGTTCATCAAATATTGGATACTGCTAAGACAATTTTAAAAGACAAACAGAAAAATTTCTTTATTATTTCTTATTTAATTGTTTTTGCTCTTTCTGTAGCCTTAATCTCTAATAATCGTTTATTAATCTTTCTTGCTCATTATTTTTTAGGAATATTTTTAATTATTTATTCCTATGTACGGCTAAGACGATTAATTTTGCATAGAGTACCTGGACTACTTAGAATTATTATTGTGGCAATTGAAGCAATACTTGCCTTTGCACTTGGCATTATTATTATTGTTAATCCTAGAGCCTTTAATAGGCAATCAATTATTATTATTGGTATCTTGTTAATTATCTATGGTTTCTTTAAAGTAATCGGTGAACTTTTTGCTCAGCGTAAAACGGCAATGCCTAAAAGTCATCGATAAAAAATCACTTACCAAAATTGGTAAGTGATTTTTATTTATCCTTTTATAAAGGTGTTAGATTTAATATGTTTCAAAATATTATAACCAACACTCTTAATTTGATTCTTAGTACCATAAGTTTGGTTAAGAAACATCACAATTCCATTTTTATTATTTTTAGTCAATTGCATCCAATTAACAAAATGGGTATCTCCAAAATTACCATATGCTAATTTCAAAGTACCACTTTTCTTCAAGTAAAAACCACCTGAATAAGTATTAACCTTTGATTTTAAATGAGCTAAATACGAGAATTGCTTAGCAGTTAAAATTTTTCCATTATATAAACCGCGTTGAATTTTTAAATAATCAGCTGGTGTAGAAAACAGATTCCCTGCACCAGGCAATTGAGAAACTACATTTTTATTTGCATATGCAGCTGCTTCATAATTTTTGCCATAACGGTAAAGATATGAAATAGCATCCGTTTGGGAACGAGGAATATTGTTATAAATATAAGTATGTTTCAAATGTAATGGCTTAATTATGCGTTCTTTTACATTAGTAGCATATGATTTACCAGTAGATTTGCGGATAATCCCAGCTAATAAAATGTAATTGGCATTATTATAGTTAAAACTATTGATACCGGTATTTCCTTGTGCATTTGCTCTTGCTACTGCCCAATTAACTGCGCCATTTTCAGAAAAATTAACGCCATTATTAGATTCAGTCCCACTGAAACCAATCCCTGAAGTATGCGTCATTAATTGCCCTACGCTAATTTTAGAAGCATTTCTTAAATTGGGATACCATTTTGAAATTTTAGTATTTTGTGAAAATTTATTTTGATAGATTAATTGAGCAATAATGGCAGCAGTTATCGATTTTTGCAAAGAACCAGTTGGATATACTAACTTTTTACTCCCATTTTTGATTCTACGTCTATAATAACCATAACCCTCGCTTATTTGTTGACTATGTCCATTTTTTACTACTACCACGCTTCCACGCAAATTATGCTTTCTTAGGTTTTTTCTTACATATTTACGTAATTGACTATTAGAATATGCCTTAGCATTTACTATTTGCGTTTGTTCTAATGCTATCCCCAATGTAGACACTAACAAAATTAATAATAACCAGAATTTTTTAGTTTGTTTCAATATAAAGCCTTCTCTACAAAATTATTCTGGAATATTTTACCACAACAAAAAAGTACAGACTTGCTTTTTTGGCTCTATAATTTTTCCTGTTGATGACTTATCTATATGATAAGCTGTTAACAGGTTTTTTATTGCATTAAAAAA
>PPYF01462458.1_pt1 | contig 30461 bp, 38 predicted proteins | sample 1559871 | NCBI WGS metagenome assembly PPYF01 (sample SAMN08240021, study PRJNA423297) | Human gut metagenome, whole genome shotgun sequencing project.
ACCCAATCGATCTTGCCAGGGCGATTCGCAAAGGTCCGGATATGCCTACTGTTCAGGGTGGCAACTCTCCGGTGATTCCGGATGACGTACGCCGCATGGACTGGCTGGTATCGAAAACCGTTGATGTTCGTGAGCCTATGGTTTACGGAAGCCATAGCCTTTTCTGGTCGCAGACCATCACGGATGAAGAGGATGATTATCACGCGACTAAATTACGCGAGCAAATCGATGCGGCTATGGCAGCTGAGCAGGCAGCTGCACCGCAGCAGGAGGCCGAATGAACGATTTCGTTAAGCGAATTCAGCGTCTTGAGGCGGAGCGTGGTAAGACCATCACCACTGAGGTGGAGCTTGTCTCTTACGTCAAAGAGCGCAGCACTGGAAGCTCTGAGGCTCGTTACTACGTTAAGCACAGCAACCAACAGACGGTGCTTGAGCAGGGAATGGTGATAAACAGAGATGGGTTTGGTAATCATCAAGCCAGCATCATCATCACTGATTTTCCGGGGCAGAAAACTCCGGAAGACGCGGCGCTCAAACTGGCTGATTGGTTAAAGCGCCTAGGAGAGTCCATCGAGGCTAATTTCAAAAAGCCAGAGGTGGATGATGCCTAACCCATTCGACGCATAACTAAACGTCAAGCAACGTTTGATAAAACACTATCAACGAGCCATAATAAATCTGCCAGCGGCCTGAACAACCCTGGCAGACTTCTTCGCATTTAAGGGGACTTAAATGCGACCACAATCTGAACTCCTCACCTTGTCACAGATGCAGAAATGCACCTGCGATTTTCTGTATTCTGCGTTACCTCTCGGAGGTGGCGTATGAAACAGCCTGTTTTCTACCTCCGCGACGAACGCGTTCGCGATAACCTCATCGACTACATCAGGAAGCTGCCTGTTAACGACGCTCTGCCGCTCGTGGTGAAGTTTTCTGAGGCTGACCGCACTCTCGCCCAAAACGACCTCTTCCACGCTCTCTGTGGCGATACAGCGAAGCAATTGCAATGGGCTGGCAAGTCGCGCGACCTCGCTTCATGGAAAGTCCTGTATGTCTCAGGCCATGCCATTGCCACCGGTAAGCCTGGTGAAGTGGTGCCGGGTCTGGAAGGGGAGTTCTGCGCCATCCGGGAAAGCACTGCGAAGATGGGCATCCGTCGCATGACCAGTCTCATCGAATACAGCCAGGCATTTGCTGTGCAAAACGGCGTGCAACTCCGTGAAGTTCGCTACTCAGGTGATTACTTCGGGAGGGTTGCGTAATGGCTAGCCCTCTCGCTCGCATCATCACCAACGAAATCTACCGGGTCCGGACACGCACTAAGCGCAAGCCTGAACTCAAGCCATCCGAAATCCCATCACTGCTCGGCTACACCGCGCGACTGACCCAGGTGAAATGGGATCGCCTGAAAGCGCGGAGGTCACATGGCTAATTTATGCAAAGCGGCACGCGGCCGCGATTGTCAGGTGCGGATCCCCGGCGTATGCAACGGCAATCCTGAAACCTCAGTACTGGCTCACATACGTCTTGCTGGTCTATGCGGGACCGGAATCAAGCCGCCTGACCTGATCGCCACCATCGCATGCAGCAGTTGCCACGACGAGATTGATCGCCGCACCCGTCTGGTCGATGCGGAATTTGCAAAGGAGTGCGCGCTGGAAGGCATGGCTCGCACGCAGGTCATCTGGCTTAAAGAGGGGCTCGTGAAAGCATGAATGAATACCGCATTAGCCTCCCGTGGCCGCCGAGCAACAACCGCTACTACCGGCATAACCGCGGGCGCACGCACATCAGCACAGAGGGGCAGGCGTACCGCGACAGTGTCGCCAGAATCATCAAAGACTCAATGCTGGATATCGGCCTGGCTACACCCGTGAAAATCCGCATTGAGTGCCACATGCCGGATCGCCGTCGCCGTGACCTGGATAATCTGCAAAAGGCCGCTTTTGACGCACTCACCAAAGCAGGTTTCTGGCTGGACGATGCTCAGGTCGTTGATTATCGCGTTGTGAAGATGCCCGTTACCAAAGGTGGAAAGCTGGAACTGACAATCACCGGGCTGGAGGCCGTATGACATTTGAATCCTGTTTTTCCGATCACCTCCGCGTTCGCTGGCAGCGGCTTCGCTTATACCACTTTCCCGGCTCTGTGCTAACGGACTACCGGATACTGAAGAATTACGTGAAAACTTATGCTGGAGAAGCGCTATGAACCTTGAAAACACAGTGAAATACCACTTCGCTAAATCCACACTGATTAGCGATTCTCCGCGCGCTACCGCCTCCGATTCACTGACCGGTACCGACATAATGGCTGCCATGGGCATGACGCAGGAACGCGCCGCAATGGGTTACAGCGCCTTCCTCGGCAAGATGGGCATAAGCAATAACGACCGGGATCTGGCGATCGGTCTGCTGGCTGAGTACGCGATGACAAAATGCGACAAGGTTGCCGCACTGCGTAAGCTCGGTGCCGCGGTTAAACCTCAGGTGATGCACCAGTTGGCCACCTTCGCTTTTGAGGACTATTCCCGCAGCGCTGCCAGCGTGAAGCAGTGCGATTGTTGTGACGGTCAGGGCTTCATTGAGGCTGACGTGTTCACAATGAAATCTCATTATTCAATGAGGATTCCTCAATGGGCGAAAGAGCTTGGTCAGTCACCGAGTGATTTCGAGGTTAAACGACAGGTTCGAGAGGTGGTTCGAGTGCTGTGCTCGAACTGCAAGGGGAAGAAGGTTGTCAGTTGTGCCTGCAATGATTGCCGGGGACGTGGGAAAGCCGTAGACCAGAAGGAAACGAAGAAACAGGGTGTGCCGGTTATGACTGACTGCAAGCGCTGCGGCGGGCGTGGATATGAACGCATTCCTTCAACTGAGGCCCACGCAGCTATTTGCCAGATTACGGATGTAATCAGCCTGGATACGTGGAAGAAGTCCGTTAAACCGTTCTATGATCAGCTGATTACGAAATTCGATATTGAAGAGGCATGGGCAGAAAACCAACTGAAACAAATAACACGATAACGGCTATGGAAGTTAATTCCAGCTATTTACTTTTCCCGAATCTGTGTTAATTTTATCCCAACGATGGGTTAATGCCTTCGTTTCAAGCCCCGCGGATAACACCGTGGGGCTTTTGCGTTTCTGGAGGTAACGGCGAGGCGCTACCCTCGCCTTAACATTAAGGGAGGGTTTTCATTACGCTATCAATCTCCCTTCCTTCAAATCTTGAAGTCCAGCCGCAGGAGCCGCAATGGTAAGGAAAGTCATCGAACCCGCTACCGACCTGTTTAAGACAGTTGGGGCAATAAACCGCGCTGATATACCCACCCGCGGGATTTTTTCTAAAGGCCGCACCCATGTGCTCGACAAACTCATCCTTTGCCCGATAAGCCGCTATTTCCTTCTCAAGTTCTACGTTCTTGGCTTTCGCCTCGGCAAGTTCTGCTATGGTGGCAGCATGGGCTTTTTGAAGTACGTCGATCTGCTCTCCAATGAAAGCGATGCGCTCGCGCAGGACCTCGTTACTTTGCACAGCAGAAAGCGCGCCGATCCCGTTTTTAAGGGACGCGATAAGTAATCCTACATCCATGGTCATTCCCTAATTGTCTGTGGAATGACCAATTTAGCAATTTCCTTTGTCTGTGGAAAGCAGGGAAACCACGCGCCGGGCGTGGATAAATATCCCGGTATTGAATCGACTGTTGGCTGCCGCTTGGCGGCCTTTTTCATTTCAGGCTCACGGGAATCATCCGCTACGTGCTTTGTTGATAAATCCAGCCCGTGAAGCCTGAGCCTTTTCATACACGCACAGCGCCATCCGAAAAATCGGAGGTGAGGCTATGACCAGAATGAGCACCATTTACAGCAGACTTTCATATGGAACAGGAACCACGCTGACCGGCTGCGGTGTATCAGCGAAGGCATATGCCGAAACAGCTAAAACAGCAAAAGAGGTGTCCTGGATGTTGGCCGACAGAATTGCAGGGTTAAGCCTGAGCGACTGGGCAATTATTGTCGGTATCGCATGCACTGTTATTACCTGTGCAGTGAACTGGTATTTCCGCTGGAAAGAACGGGAGGATCGGCGCAATGGCTATGCCACCAAAGCTGAAGAATAGCGTTATTGCAGCGATACCCGCTGGCGCTATTGCTATCGCTGCGGCGTTGATTACTGGCCCAACGGGTAATGATGGCCTTGAAGGTGTACGCTATCAGCCTTATCGGGATGTTGTTGGAGTGTGGACTGTATGCTGGGGCCATACTGGTAAAGATATTATCCTCGGCAAGACCTACACCAAAGCAGAGTGCCAGGCGCTGCTGGATAAAGACCTGAATATTGTCGCCAGACAGATTAACCCATATATCAATGCTCCGATCCCCGAAACGATGAGAGGGGCGCTGTACTCATTTGCGTATAACGTAGGCGCGGGAAACTTCAAAACCTCCACACTGTTACGAAAAATCAACCAGGGTGATTCGAAAGGCGCATGCGAACAACTGCGGCGCTGGATCTATGCTGGTGACAAACAGTGGAAGGGTTTAATCACGAGGCGTGAGATTGAGCGTGAAGTTTGCCTGTGGGCAGAGAAACCTCAGGTTCTGGGGGATGGACTCGGGCCGCTTAACCCTGGCATTCCGGTATCAGTTCCGGGGGTATTCTGATGAAACCCAGAAAAATTACGATTGTTGCGGTTCTACTGGTGGCTGTCGTAATCATTATTGCAGTGCTTAGCGTATTACTGGTTCGTAGCCGCTCAGCTCTTGAAACAGAACAGAGTGAGAATCGGGTATTACGTAATGATAACGCGCTGCAGGCGACGGTGATAACTACACAGGCTTTCAACTTCAATCGGTTTAACCAGATAGCAGAGAACGCCAACCGCCTTAACTCGCTGATCGATGCCGGTACTGAGAAAACTGTCATCGAATACCGGGAGATTCTCCGACGTGAAAAGACCTGTGATCTGCCTGTTCCTGCTGATGTCGCTGGTGGGCTGCTCAAATACGCGTACCGTTTACGTGCCAGCGCAATGCACCCCGATACCGGGAACACTAACGCAACCGATGATAGTACCGCTGCCGCCAGCTCAATGACGTATTGCCAGGCCGTCCTCTGGATTGAACCTTTGCTGGCTGTTATTGAGAAGGGCAACAATAACCTGGCGGGTATACGAGAGATTGAGAAGTTACGAAAATGAATAATGTCCGTTGACATTGTTAGGGTGATTCTCATTTAACAACCTCAACTGCTACATTACAGTGCTTCATCATGCAATTAGCTTTTTCACCAATGGCTTAGATCCAGTGAAAGTTACTGACGTTATCTAATGACAAGATGAACGTAGCTTTTGTGTAGTTTTTCAGCGAATAGGATTATCTGAATTTAGCATTTTTGGCTTGTATAAACTGTGGGTAAGTAGCTATAGTCACGTCATAGATAGTATTTTTGCATCTTTTTCAAGCCTCTTTTGAGGCTTTTTGCACATTTAAATATGACAACAATGGCACATATAGTATGTCCCCCTTGGCACAGGCACTATATGTAGCGCTATAAAAGGAGCTATCATTATGACCCCAGCTGAGTTCTACGATGTTTACAATATCAAACCGGCAGAAATGTTGACTGGTGAAACTGTTAACAACTTCGCTTCTCGTGTAATGGCACAGCAAACTAGTACGAGTGGAAACACAGGTGTTTGGTACTCACAAGGTACCGCTACACAATCGAAGCAAAACCAAACTACAAGTCATCAACTTTACACGTACTGATTTATGCCTAATTGGAGCGACGTACTGGGCGAGATAACGGCTCTCGCCCATAAAAGTCCTATGGATGAGGTTCGCCGTAAATACTTATCTCAACTTTCGAATCATACTGGAAGAAATGTAATCACATATTACTCAGGGTGGTTACAGCATGGTGGTGCAGAAGTACGCCATCTTACTCAGATGACTGATGATGATAAGAACGGGTTGATGACAGCCATCAATGGTTTAGATGTATCAAAAGGGTTGGATTTGATACTTCATACTCCAGGTGGTGATATTGCCGCTTTGGAATCAATCGGGCATTACTTAAGGTCGAAGTTTGGAACTAACATCAGAGCAATTGTTCCTATGATTTCAATGTCCTGCGGAACTATGCTTGCATGTTGTGCCAATGAAATCATCATGGGTAAACAGTCCAACATTGGCCCAATTGATCCTCAGTTCAACGGTTTCTCCACCCATGCCATCATTGAAGAATGGAATCGTGCGCAGACGGAAATTTTTCAAAATCCCGCAGCTGTTCAGATGTGGCAGTTCATTCTTCAAAAGCTAAACCCGACGATCATCGGCGAGTGTGAGAAAGCAATCAAATGGGCAAATGAGATTGTTAAGCATTGGCTTATGACAGGCATGTTTGATAATGATCCTGAGGCAGAATCAAAAGCAACACATGTTTGTTCAGAGTTAAACAACCATCACACAACCTATACCCACTCGCGTCATATTCATTTTGATAAGGCGCAGAAAATTGGGTTGAATGTTACCGAACTTGAAAGTGATCAAGTACTTCAAGATTTGGTTTTGACTATACATCACAGCTACATGCATTCTTTTGGTGGAGCACCACTGGCAAAAATCATTGAAAATCATAACGGTAACGCAATGATTTGGAATATCCAGTCTTAATCCCCCCTGTCTGATTCCAGCCTCGCCTATGCGGGGCTTTTTTACGCGTATTGCATACTCAAATCAAACTAGAGTCGTTTAGAAGAGAATTCAAAACGGCGGTCGGACCTGTGTTTTCTTATGGGTCCTCCCGGCGGGGTTGCCTACCACGGGGCGGCGACCGCGCAGATTCTCGCTATTTATGAAAATTTTCAGGCATTTGCCGTTTCCGTTCTTCTTCTCGCTAATTCATTGTTTTAACTGTAAACACCCCCTGAAAAGAAAGGAAATGATAAGCCTTAAAAACGGCTAAATAGCCAGAGGGCGTTTCCTTTCTCTGTTTTTGTGTATGGAGTGAGCTATGGAGGTCAACAAAAAGCGTCTTTCTGAAATATTTGGGGTCAGCGTGCGAACCATTCAGAACTGGCAGGATCAGGGAATGCCTGTAGCACGTGGCGGTGGAAAAGGTAATGAGGTCCTCTATGAATCTTCCGCGGCTATCGAATGGTATTCCGCACGCGACGCGGCGATTGAGAATGAGAAATTACGGAAGGAGGTGGAAGACCTTCGTCTTGCATCGGAATCCGACCTTCAGCCTGGTACGATTGACTATGAGCGTCACCGCCTCACCCGAGCGCAGGCAGATGCCCAGGAACTAAAAAATGCAAAAGATTCCGCTGAGGTGGTGGAAACCGCATTCTGCACGTTCGTGCTGTCGCGGATGGCCGGAGAAGTAGCCAGCATTCTTGATGGAGTTCCTCTGTCGGTTCAGCGGCGCTTCCCGGAGCTGGAAAACCGACATATTGATTTCCTCAAGAAGGACATCATTAAAGCCATGAACAAAGCAGCTGCGCTGGATGAAATAATACCGGGGTTGCTGAGTGAATATATCGAACAGTCAGGTTAAGGGGCTGCAGCACTCTGCGCGCGCGGGTCTACTTTCGCTGTACCGACCTGAGCCGCAAACGGCGGTTGAATGGGCAGACGATAATTACTATCTCCCCAAAGAGTCGGCCTACCAGGAAGGGCGCTGGGAAACGTTGCCGTTTCAACGCGCGATCATGAATGCGATGGGTAACGATTACATACGTGAGGTCAACGTTGTTAAGTCTGCCCGTGTTGGCTATTCAAAAATGTTGCTGGGTGTTTATGCGTATTTTATTCAGCACAAGCAGCGAAATTCCCTTATCTGGCTGCCTACTGATGGTGACGCCGAAAACTTTATGAAGTCGCATGTTGAGCCGACGATTCGCGATATTACGTCACTTCTGGCGCTGGCCCCCTGGTATGGAAAAAAGCACCGGGACAATACGCTCAGTATGAAACGCTTCTCCAACGGTCGCGGGTTCTGGTGTCTGGGTGGTAAAGCGGCGAAAAACTATCGTGAGAAATCGGTCGATGTCGCCGGTTACGATGAACTGGCGGCATTCGATGAAGATATTGAGAAAGAGGGATCCCCGACGTTCCTGGGTGATAAACGTATTGAGGGGTCTGTCTGGCCCAAATCTATTCGCGGCTCAACGCCAAAAACAAAGGGGACCTGCCAGATTGAGCGTGCTGCCAGCGAGTCCGGGCATTTCATGCGTTTTCATGTTGCCTGTCCGCACTGTGGTGAAGAGCAGTACCTTAAATTCGGCGACAAAGAGACCCCGTTCGGGCTGAAATGGACACCGGGCGAACCCTCCAGCGTCTTTTACCTGTGTGAACATAATGCCTGCGTCATTAAGCAGCAGGAGCTGGATTTCACTGAAGCTCGTTACATCTGCGACACCACCGGGATCTGGACGCGCGACGGTTTATCCTGGTTTTCATCAACAGGCACCGAAATCGACCCGCCAGACAGCGTGACGTTTCACATCTGGACGGCATACAGCCCGTTTACCACCTGGGTTCAGATCGTTAAAGACTGGCTAAAAACGAAAGGGGATACAGGAAAGCGTAAAACCTTCGTGAACACCACTCTGGGCGAAACATGGGAGCCTAAAATTGGTGAACGGCCTGACGCGGAGCTCATGGCCGAACGCAAAGAGTTCTTCGGGGCATCCGTACCGGAGCGTGTTGCTTATCTGACAGCCGGGATCGACTCCCAACTGGATCGATATGAAATGCGCGTCTGGGGATGGGGGCCCGGTGAGGAAAGCTGGCTGATTGACCGGCAGATCATTATGGGCCGTCATGATGATGAAGCGACCCTCGTCAGGGTGGACGAGGCGATTAACAAAACCTATCTCCGAAAGAATGGCGTGGAAATGTCGGTATCCCGTATCTGCTGGGATATCGGCGGTATTGACCCCACCATTGTCTACAATCGCTCAAAAAAGCATGGTTTGTTTCGCGTGATCCCGATTAAAGGGGCTTCCGTTTACGGTAAGCCTGTCGCGAATATGCCGCGTAAACGCAACAAGAACGGCGTTTATCTGACGGAAGTGGGGACTGATACCGCAAAGGAGCAGATTTATAACCGCTTCACACTTCAGCCGGAAGGGAGTGAACCTCTTGCCGGTGCCGTGCATTTTCCCAATAACCCCGAAATTTATGATCTGGCTGAGGCGCAGCAGCTTACTGCTGAGGAGCAGGTTGAAAAATGGGTGGACGGGCGTAAGAAAATCGTCTGGGACAGCAAAAAGCGACGAAATGAGGCGCTGGACTGCTTCGTGTACGCGCTGGCTGCCCTGCGGATCAGTATTTCGCGATGGCAACTGAATCTTGATTCACTGCTCGCGAGCCTACTGGAGGAAGAGGGGAACCGGACCAATAACAAAACCCTGGCTGATTATGCCAGGGCATTATCTGGAGATGAATAATGGCGACACAGACTGATCTGGATGCCGCCCGCGCTGCGTTGCACGATCTCATGATGGGAAAGCGGGTGGCAACGGTGCAAAAAGACGGCCGGCGGGTTGAGTTTACCGCGACCTCCGTCAGTGACCTGAAAAAATACATTGCCGAACTTGAGTCACAGGTTGGCACCACTCCACGACGCCGGGGACCGGCAGGATTTTACGCATGAAAACACCTGCTTTGTTAGGACCGGACGGTAAAACCGCTCTGCGGGATTATGCCGGATACCATGGCGGTGCTGGTGGCTTTGGCGGTCAGCTCCGCGCCTGGAATCCACCGAGTGAAAGCGCAGATGCTGCGTTATTGCCTAATTTTTCCCGTGGTAACGCGCGCGCTGACGATCTGGTCCGCAATAACGGCTATGCGGCAAACGCGGTACAGCTCCATCAGGACCACATTGTAGGGTCGTTTTTCCGGCTCAGTTATCGGCCCAGCTGGCGTTTTCTTGGCATTGGAGAGGAAGAGGCCCGGGCGTTCTCCCGTGAAGTTGAGGCGGCCTGGAAAGAATTTGCGGAGGATGATTGCTGCTGCATTGATGCGGAACGTAAGCGTACATTCACCATGATGATCCGTGAAGGTGTATCCATGCATGCGTTTAACGGTGAGTTATGTGCACAGGCCACCTGGGACAGTGATTCCACGCGTCTTTTCCGCACACAGTTCAAAATGGTGAGCCCGAAACGCATCAGCAACCCCAATAACGCCGGAGACACGCGAAACTGTCGGGCGGGGGTCAGAACAAATGACAGTGGCGCCGCGCTGGGATATTACGTCAGCGAAGATGGCTATCCGGGGTGGATGGCGCAGAAGTGGACCTACATCCCGCGTGAGCTGCCAGGCGGGCGGCCTTCCTTTATCCACGTATTTGAACCCCTGGAAGATGGGCAGACACGCGGTGCTAACGTGTTTTACAGCGTCATGGAGCAAATGAAAATGCTCGATACACTGCAGAATACGCAGCTCCAGAGCGCGATTGTCAAGGCGATGTATGCCGCCACGATTGAAAGTGAGCTGGATACGCAAACCGCGATGGACTTTATTCTCGGCTCAGACAGTAAAGAGCAGCAAAGCAAGATGACCGGCTGGCTGGGGGAGATGGCCTCGTACTATACCGCTGCGCCGGTTCGTCTCGGCGGCGCGAAGGTGCCGCATCTGATGCCGGGCGACTCCCTGAATCTTCAGTCAGCGCAGGATACTGATAACGGCTATTCGACGTTTGAACAATCTCTGCTGCGCTACATTGCTGCAGGGCTGGGTGTGTCGTATGAGCAACTCTCTCGCAACTATTCGCAGATGAGTTATTCCACCGCCCGCGCCAGTGCTAACGAGTCCTGGGCGTACTTTATGGGGCGCCGCAAATTTGTTGCCTCCCGCCAGGCCTGTCAGATGTTTTTATGCTGGCTGGAAGAGGCCATTGTTCGCCGGGTGGTGACACTACCGTCTAAAGCCCGATTCAGTTTTCAGGAGGCGAGAAGCGCCTGGGGAAATGCAGACTGGATCGGCTCCGGGAGAATGGCCATTGACGGTCTGAAGGAGGTGCAGGAGGCTGTCATGCTCATTGAGGCTGGGCTGAGCACCTATGAGAAGGAATGCGCCAAACGGGGGGAAGATTATCAGGAAATCTTTGCCCAGCAGGTTCGCGAAACGATGGAGCGTCGCGCAGCGGGACTTAAACCGCCAGCGTGGGCGGCTTCGGCCTTTGAGTCTGGACTGAAAAAATCGAATGAGGAGGGGACCGATGACGCCAGAGCTGCGTAATCTCCCGCACATTGCCAGTATGGCCTTCAATGAGCCGCTTTTACTTGAACCCGCCTATGCGCGGGTTTTCTTTTGTGCTCTCGCTGGTCAGTTAGGTATCACCCGTCTGACCGACACCGTGTCGGGCGTGACGCTAGGTGCAGAGCAGATGGCTGAACCGCTGGCTCTCTTTGGTGATGATGAGGACATGGGCCCAAAACCAGCGCGAAGCTACCAGGTTACTGATGGTATCGCGGTGCTGCCTGTTTCCGGGACGCTGGTCAGTAAAACCCGCTCACTCCAGCCGTATTCGGGGATGACGGGGTACAACGGCATCATCGCCCGCCTCCAGCAGGCAATCAGCGATCCGGGTGTAGACGGCATTCTTCTGGATATGGATACGCCAGGTGGAATGGTGGCGGGTGCCTTTGACTGTGCGGACATCATCGCCCGCATGCGGGATATCAAACCCATCTGGGCGTTAGCCAACGATATGAACTGCAGCGCTGGCCAGCTGATTGCCAGTGCGGCATCACGTCGGCTTGTGACCCAGACGGCCAGAACGGGATCCATCGGGGTCATGATGGCCCACAGCAATTACGGCGCCGCCCTTAAAACCAGCGGCGTTGAGGTCACGCTGATTTACAGCGGCGATCACAAGGTGGACGGGAACCCCTACGAGAAATTACCCAAAGAGGTACGCGCAGATTTTCAGGCGCGTATCGACGCTACCCGGCAGATGTTCGCTGAAAAGGTGGCGGGTTATACCGGCATGTCGGTTCAGGCCGTTCTTGATACTGAAGCAGCTGTGTTTTCAGGCCAGGAATCAGTTGACAACGGCCTGGCGGAGCAGCTGGTCAACAACATGGATGCGCTGAACGTTATGCGCGATGCAATTAACAAACGAACGATGATTTCCCGAGGAGGAAGCATGAAAGGTACTACTGCATCCGCAGATACCACTCAACCAGCAGCATCTGCTGACCAGACCGTGACCACCGTTGACGTGCCTGCTGCGGTCGTTACTGACCCTGCAGCGGGCGCAACTGTTGATATCAGCAGCCAGGTGGCAGCGGCGGTAGCAGCCGAAAACGGTCGCATTATGGGGATCCTGAACTGTGAAGAGGCGAAAGGGCGTGAATCACAGGCGCGCGCGCTGGCGGAAACGCCCGGGATGACGGTGGAAAGTGCCCAGCGCATCCTTGCCGCGGCTCCTCTGAGTGCTCAGGCGCGTACGGATACCGCGCTGGATCGTCTGATGGAAACCGCACCCGGCACCATAACGGCAGGTAGCGCTTCTGCCGAAGCGGGTGACGATTTGTTAAATACGCCTGTTTAAGAGGTCAACATGTCTAACACTGAACAATTTACGCACAATCAGCCCCTCGGGAACAGTGATCCGGCGCATACCGGTTTTGCACCTGGTGAACTGACGAAAGCAGTACCGGCGATGACGCCCCTGATGCTGGATGCCACTTCCGGCAAGCTGACCGTCTGGGATGGCCAGCATGCGGGGGCTGCCTGTGGCGTTCTGGCGGTGTCTGCCGACCAGAGCAGCACTGAGCTGGCATTCTATAAGTCCGGCTCTTTCCGTATTGAAGATGTGCTCTGGCCGGATGCGGTGACGGATGAACACATCAAACGCAACGCATTCGCAGGTACAGCCATCAGTATCGTCTGACATCCGACTTAACACTAACCATCATCCACAGAAGCCGCCATCGCGGCTTTTTTTACGGGAAACATCTATGTCAATTTACACAACGGCCCAACTGTTGGCGGTCAATGAGAAGAAATTCAAGTTCGATCCGCTCTTCCTGCGTATCTTCTTTCGCGAAACTTATCCCTTCAGTACAGAAAAAGTCTACCTGTCGCAAATTCCGGGCATGGTCAATATGGCGCTGTACGTATCGCCGATTGTCTCCGGGAAAGTGATTCGTTCCCGTGGTGGCAGCACGTCGGAATTTACGCCGGGGTATGTGAAGCCAAAACACGAAGTGAATCCGCTGATGACCCTCCGCCGCCTGCCTGATGAAGATCCACAGAATCTGGCCGACCCTGCCTATCGCCGCCGACGCATCATTCTTCAGAACATGAAAGATGAAGAGCTTGCAATTGCGCAGGTAGAAGAAAAGCAGGCCGTTGCTGCAGTCCTCAGTGGTAAATACACCATGACCGGGGAAGCGTTTGAGCCGGTTGAAGTTGATATGGGACGCAGTGCCGGTAACAACATCACCCAGGCGGGTGCAGCTGCCTGGTCTTCTCGCGACAAAAAAACGTACGACCCGACCGATGATATTGAAGCGTACGCGCTTAACGCCAGCGGTGTGGTCAACATTATCGTCTTCGATCCAAAGGGCTGGGCGCTGTTCCGCTCCTTTGACGCGGTGAAGGAAAAGCTGGATACGCGTCGCGGTTCAAGCTCTGAGCTCGAAACCGCCGTAAAAGACCTGGGAATGGCCGTCTCATATAAGGGGATGTATGGCGACGTTGCCATCGTTGTGTACTCCGGTCAGTACATCGAGGATGACGTCAAAAAGAACTACCTGCCGGATCTGACAATGGTGCTGGGAAATACCCAGGCGCGCGGTCTGCGTACCTATGGCTGCATTCTGGATGCAGATGCACAGCGCGAAGGCATTAATGCTTCAACGCGCTATCCGAAAAACTGGGTGCAAACGGGCGACCCGGCTCGCGAGTTCACCATGATTCAGTCAGCTCCGCTGATGCTGCTGCCAGATCCGGACGCGTTCGTTTCAGTCAAGCTGGCATAACTTTCCCCAGTGGCCCTGTTGGGCCACATTTCTGGAGTATTTCCCATGACAGAAAAAGAAACCCTTATCGCCCGACTGAAAGAGCTGGGCGTAAAGCTTGATCGTGAGGTCAACGTCACAGGCACCATCCAGGAGCTTACGTTACGTATTTCTGAGCTCGAAGAGGAACTCGACGAAGACGGAGAAGAGGGCGCTGAGGTGTCCGTTGCCAGCACTACTGCTGGCAGCACCTCGGGCCAGCCCGGGCCAGAGAACACCTCTGGCTCTATTACCGAGAATCCTGCGTCAAATGAGCCCGGCGAGCTGGTGGCGGTTGAGACACTGGTGACCTTGCACATTGATGCACTTCACGCCACACGCAACGAGTCCCTCTCTATTGTTGAGCCTGGTGTCGTTATTCGCGTGACCGACGCGGAGGCTACCGAACTGATTTCTCAGAGGCTGGCCCGGGAAGTCTGACAGGGGGCTTAATGGCTGATTTCGATAATCTTTTTGATGAAGCGATGGCGCGCGCGGATACCACTATACGTGGAGTGATGGGCGCAGAGGCAAGGATAACCTCTGGATCTTTATCCGGCGTCACGCTCCGCGGGGTCTTTGACGATCCAGAGAACATCGGTTTCGCAGAAGCGGGGATCAGAATTGACGGAACCAAGCCGACGTTTTTTGTGAACTCATCGGATGTAAGCGGGCTGGAACGTCTGGACACGCTGAAGGTAAACGGGCGTGAATTTTGGGTTGATCGCGTGGGCCCGGATGATTGCGGTTCCTGCCATGTATGGCTGGGTAGTGGATCACCTCCCGGCGGATCGCGGCGTCGTTAAGGAGCATTCATGTCGATAAAAGGTCTTGAGCAGGCGATTGCTAACCTGGATAGCCTGGACAGAAATATGGTTCCCAATGCCAGCGCATGGGCTGTGAACCGGGTTGCTGCTAATGGCGTCTCGGTTGCCGTCCGAAGAGTGGCGAAAGAAACGGTAGCCGGTGATAACCGCGTTTCGGGGATACCTGTAAAGCTGGTCAGACAAAGGGTGAGAATCAACAAAGCCTCGGCGTTAGGGCACTCAGCGGCCCGAATTAAGGTTAACCGGGGCAACCTTCCCGCCATCAAACTCGGTGCCGCGCAGGTCAGGGCTACGAACCGAAAAGGCCCGCTGGTTCGAAAAAGTAGCGTGCTGAGAATTGGCCGTTATGTTTTTCGCGACGCCTTTATCCAGCGCCTGGCGAACGGCCGCTGGCACGTCATGAAGCGCATTGCAGGAAAAAGTCGTTATCCCATCGACGTGGTCAAAATCCCATTGTCCGCGCCCCTCACTACTGCTTTCGAAGCAGAGAAGAAACGCATGCTTGAAGAGGAAATGCCAAAACAACTTGGCTATGCCCTCAGGCAACAACTGAGGTTGCATCTGACACGATGAAACACACTCTCATTCGCCAGAAAATTATTGATGTGCTTGAAGAGGCCATCGGGATCGACGTCATGTTTTTTGACGGGCGCCCGGCTGTCATTGAGGAGGAGGATTTTCCTGCCGTCGCGGTCTATCTGACCGATGCGGAGTATACCGGCGAAGAACTTGATGCCGATATGTGGGCGGCAACGCTACATATCGAGGTCTTCCTGTCCTCGCAGGTACCAGATTCCGAACTGGATGAATGGATGGAAAGCCATATCTATCCGGCCCTCGCTGATGTTCCCGGCCTCGATTCACTGTTAACGCTCATGGTTCCACAAGGCTTCGATTACCAGCGCGATGATGCGATGGGGCTGTGGACCTCCGCCGATATGAAATATTCAATCACTTACGAAATGTGAGGAAAACATGCCAACACCAAATCCACTTGCTCCTGTAAAAGGCGCCGGTACGACGCTCTGGCTTTACACCGGAACGGGCAACGCTTTCGCTAACCCACTCTCTGATATCGACTGGAACCGCCTGGCGAAAATCAAAGAGCTGACGCCGGGCGAAATGACCGCCGAATCGTATGACGACACTTACCTCGACGACGAGGATGCCGACTGGAACGCGACGGCCCAGGGGGCAAAATCTGCTGGCGATACCTCGTTTACCCTCGCCTGGAAGCCGGGCGAAGAAGGGCAAAAAGACCTGGTCGCATGGTTTATTGATGGCTCAGTACGCTATTACAAAATCAAATACCCGAACGGTACCGTCGACGTTTTCCGCGGCTGGTGCAGCAGCCTGGGTAAAGCCATTCCGGCAAAAGAGGTCATTACCCGTACAGCGAAAATCACCAATACCGGCAAGCCGGAGCTGGCAGAAGAAAGCGGTACCTCGAATATCCCCGTGACCGGCGTTACTCTCGACAAAGCCACGGCAAGCGTGGCCGTCGGCGCAACCACAACGCTCAATGTGACGGTTAACCCTGCCAGCGCCTCAGATACCTCGTTCCGCGTGGCAACCTCAGACGGGGCAAAAGCAACGGTCACCGTTAGCGGCAACGCGATCACCGTCACCGGCGTGGCGGCAGGCACCGCTGACGTTATTGTTATGACCAGCGACGGTAATTTCGTTGCGGTCTGCAAAGTCACCGTAACTGCAGCGTAAGGAAGGACGCATGTTTCTGAAAAAAGAGAAGTTCACCTGGCAAAAAGAATCACTGACCATCTTCGAGCTGTCGGCGCTGCAGCGTATTGAGTACATCACGTTTATGGCCTCAGAGGAAAAGGCCGTCAGCGCTGACAGCGACGGCATCAGCGATCAGGAAATGACGGCCAGGCTGATTGGCTCAAATATTCGCTGCGGTGCGCGTCTGATTGCGATGTCTTTGTGGCATAACGATCCGGCTGGTACGGATGTGGAGACGCTTTATCAGCAGGTGCTTAGCGGCTGGCCGCCGGAGGCGATCGGTAAAGCAGAAATGGAAATAAAGCTGCTCTCCGGCATGCTCGTTCCGGTTGAGGATGACAACGCTGCCGATCCGGATGCCTCAGAGGAGGCCGAAAGCGCAGAACCCGTTACGGCGGAAAAGCCCTTGCCAGCGAGCTGAAGTTTGTCCTGAATCTGGCGCGCGAGTTCGGGCGACCCGACTGGCGCGCCATGCTGGCTGGAATGACTTCCAGTGAGCTGGGCGACTGGCACCAGTTCTACCGGGAGCATTATTTTCAGGACGCGCAGCTCGATGCGCATTTCTCAGAGCTGCTTTATTCCATCTCCACTCTTTTCTTCCGCGACCCGGAACTTACCCCCGCACATTTCAGCCTGCTTTCTCCTTCGGATGCCGTCATCAGCGATGACGAGCCGGATGATGACACGCTGATGACCGCCGCTGAGGGGATCACAGGAGGTATCCGATATGGCCCAGCAGATTAGCGATCTGGTTATTAAGCTGGATGTTGACCGCGCAACCTTCAGCGAGCAGGTCGCCCGAATCAAAGGGCAACTGACAGGAATGGCGGATGAGTCTGATAAAGTTCAGGCGCGAATGCAGCGTGCTGCGGACCGTCAGAGCGCTGCACTAAAGAGTGTGGGCGACGCTGGCGCGGCGGCCGCCGCAGACATGAAAGCCCGTCAGTCAGCCGCAACCGAAGGGCTGACAAAAGACTGGCAGAACGTTTCCAGGTCCGTTGATGAAACTCATCGCCGCGTGACCGAACTTAACCAACGCATGCGTGAGAATGACGGGCAGGCTGCAGCGCTTGCCCGCCGACAGGATGAACTGGCGGCATCATTTTTCCGCCAGATTGACGGCGTTCGCCAGCTCAATGGTGAAACACAGTCGCTTGCGAACGTGCAGGCGCGCTTTCGCGCAGCCAGGGCACAGGGCAACATAACCCAGCAGGATTATCTCGCCCTTATTTCCCGCACCACGGCCCGGCAAAAAGAACTGCAGATCGTGGAGGAAAAATCGGCCGCCGCACGCACGCGATTCCTCAGCCAGCTGAAGCAACAGGTTGCAGAGCAAAAGCTCTCCGGTACCGAGCTGCTGCGAATGAAGGCGGCGCAGGTCGGTGCCAGCGATGCGGCTGAGGTCTATATCCGCAAGCTTGAAGCTGCCAAAGTGGCCACGCACGGTCTGGGGCTGCAAAGTGCTGCTGCCCGGCAGGAGCTGGGGGTGCTTATCGGCGAGGTCATGCGCGGTAACTTCGGTGCGCTGCGCGGCTCCGGGATCACGCTGGCGAACCGGGCAGGATGGATAGACCAGCTGCTGTCGCTGCGCGGCCTGGGGATCGCCGGCCTGGTTGGTGGGATTGCCGCGGCGGTATTCGGGCTGGGTAAGGCCTGGTATGACGGCAGCAAAGAGTCTGAGGAATTTAACAGGCAGCTGATCCTGACCGGGAACTACGCGGGGAAAACGTCAGGGCAGCTTCAGGCGCTGGCGCGCTCGCTGGCCGGTAATGGCATCACGCAGCATGCCGCTGCAGGCGTGCTGGCGCAGGTCGTTGGAAGCGGCGCGTTCAGCGGGAATGACGTCAGCATGGTCAGCAATGTTGCCGCCAGGCTGCAGCAGGCTACCTGGCAGGCCGTTGACGAAACCATAAATCAGTTTAAACGCCTGAAGGATGATCCGGTTAACGCGGTCGCGACGCTCAACGATTCACTTCACTTTCTGACGGCCACCCAGTATGAACAGATAGCTTCTGCTCAGGCGCTGGGGGATTCGCAGAAAGCTGCCGAGCTGGCCATGCGGGCATATTCCGACGCGGTCATTCAGCGCGCCGGGGCGGTCGAGGATAATCTTGGCTCCCTCGAAAAAGCCTGGAACTGGGTGAAGAATGCAGCTTCCGGCGCATGGGATGCGATGCTGGGCGTCGGGCGTAATCCTGACACCGCGATGAAGCGCCAGGACTCTTTTGCTGAATGGCAGGCAGCAGAGAAAGAGTATCGCGCGCTGTCCAGCAATCTTAAAGTCGACCCGGATTATGCCGGTAACAACGTTCTGCAGAAAGCGGATGCGGAAAGGCTCAGAAACGCGCGCCAGCAGGTGGAGCTGAAAAAGCAGGCTTACGATCTTGCCGATCAGCAATACGCCCAGGAAGGGCTGGCAGCCGCGCGGGAAAAAATGCGAACGGACCAGCAGGCTCAGGCAATCCGCAGCCAGCAGCAGTTTAACCAGCTGGTGGAGTCCGGCGCGACGGCGGCAGAAAAGCGGGCTTCAGCAGAGAAAAAGCTAAGTCAGCTTATTGAGAAAAACCGCCAGGATGCGAAAGACGGTGTCGCCACGCTGTGGACTGAAAAGGACATTGCCGCTGCCCGCGCCGGGATTGAAAAGCAGTGGAAGGATCCAAAAACGCCGAAAGGCAAAAGCTACTCAACGCCCGCCGGGGATAAAGCCGAGGAAAAGGCGCAGGCCGAACTTCTCACCCTTCAGGCCCAGCTTAAAACGCTTGAGCAGCATACCAGCGTGAACGACGTCATAAGCAAACAGCGTCAGGATCTCTGGCAGACTGAAAATCAGTTCACCGTTCTGCAGGAGGCCGCTGGGCGTCGTCAGCTTACGGCGCAGGAAAAATCCCTGCTGGCGCACAAAGAAGAAACGCTCGAGTACAAGCGGCAGCTGGCCGACCTGGGCGATAAGGTTGCCAGCCAGCAAAAGCTCAACCAGCTGGCCGATCAGGCCGTGAAGTTTGAGCAGCAGCAAAAAGCCGCCAGGGCGGGCCTGCAGGCTCAGTCTGAGGGGTTATCCACCCGGGAAGCCGGGCGACAAACTACGCTGCAGCGTCTCAGCGAAAGCTATTCGTACAACCCTCAGGCGCAGCAAAAGGTTCTGGAAGAGCAAAGGGCGACGTTCGAAGCTGAAGATGCCCTGCGTGCAAACTGGCTGGCCGGTGCGAAACAGGGCTGGTCCGAATATCAGGATTCAGCGACAAACGTTTTCAGCTCCGTTCAGCAGATTTCTCAGGCTACGTTCAGCGGGTTGGCGGGCCAGCTTACCAGCCTGACGACAACCGGGAAGGCGAGCTTCAGGGAATTCACCAGCTCGATCCTTAAAATGATTGTGTCCGTTATCAACCAGCTGCTGGTGGCTTACACCATCCAGAGTGCAATGGGCTGGGTTAGCGGCGGGGCGAAAACCTCCTCTGCCGGTCAGTCATTCGCGGTCCCGTCATACCGGCCACAGGGTTTTGACGTGGGCGGTTTTACCGGGCACGGCGGCAAGTACGAGCCAGCCGGTATCGTTCACCGCGGGGAATTCGTCTTCACCAAAGAATCAACCAGCCGCATCGGCGTGGCTAATCTCTATCGCCTGATGCGCGGGTATGCCTCGGGTGGTCTGGTCGGCGGCGGGAACGCAGCCGGTGCTGGCATGGGCGGGATCAGTGTTTATGCCCCAGTCAGCATCAGCCAGCAGGGGAGTGACGGAAGCATAAATCAGGCGAACGCCACGGGGACGGCGAAACAGCTGCAGGCGATTGTTCAGCAGACAATCACCGAACGACTGAAAAAAGAAATGTCCGCGGGCGGCGTGCTTTATTCGAGGAGGACACAGTGACGGACACGTTTACCTGGCGCACGCGAAAAACAGCGCAGGGCACTGAAACAGCCCGAACGCTGCAGGCCCAGTTCGGGGATGGCTACAAACAGATAGCGGGGATGGGAATCAACGACAAACAGGAAACGTGGAACCTGGACTGGACTGGCACCAGACAGGAGGCGGCTGCGCTGCGCGCTTTCCTGATGTCTCACGTTACTAAATCGTTCTGGTGGACCACTCCATGGGGTGAAAAAAAGCTGTTCAGAATGAAGGCCGATTCGTTCAGCGTTTCTTTCCCTAGCGGGAAAAAAGCCACTGTGGCCTTCACTTTTGAACAGGCGTTCGCGCCCTGATTTTCTCGACAAACACTGAAAGCTGCCTCCGGGCGGCTTTTTTTTATGGGGGGAGTATGAGTTTTACGGCAGACATACAACAGCTTGAGCCCGGCAGCGTTATTCAGCTGATTGAGATCGACGGCACTGAATTCGGTATGGATCAGGTGCTGCGTTTTCATGCGCACAATATTCAGGAAGAGGGGTGGGCAGCCTTCGCCGCAGAAAATCTGCCCGCCATTATCTGGCAGGGAAACCAGTACGATCCCCATCCCTACGAACTTAAGGGGATGGAGTTATCGAGTACAGGTTCCCAGCCAACGCCCACGCTGTCCGTCGGGAACGTCGGAAACTATGTCACCGCGCTGTGTCTTGAATATGACGATATGGTCAGGGCTAAGGTCAAAATCCACACCACGCTTTCGAAGTATCTCGATGCCGCCAACTGGAAAAACGGTAACCCGGGTGCCAGCCCGGCCGATGAGCGCGTACAGCTCTTTTACGTCAATGCTAAAACCGCAGAGACGCGGGTACAGGTTGATTTCGAGCTGTGTTCTCCTTTCGATATTCAGAGCCTGCAGCTGCCGACACGGCAGATTACGCCTGTCTGCACCTGGTGTATGCGGGGCTGGTACCGAAGCGGGACCGGATGCGATTACAACGGCACGAAATACTTTACCAAAGACGGTACACCGACCGATGACCCGTCGAAAGATGTATGTGGCGGCCGCCGGCAGGATTGTCAGGATCGTCACGGCCCGGACGCGCCGCTGCCGTTCGGCGGTTTTCCGGCTGCAAACCTGCAGGGGAAATAAAATGCGTGAAAAATTGCTGGATGCTATCCGTCAGCACGTCGCTGCTGAATACCCCAAAGAAGCCTGCGGCCTGATTGTTCAGTCAGGCCAGCAACAAATCTTTATTCCCTGCCGCAACATTGCCGATAAGCCCGAGGAGACATTCACGCTCTCCCCGGAAGACCAGCTCGCTGCCCGCGCGCGCGGTGAGATCATCATGCTCATTCATTCCCATCCGGATGTGGTTCGGCTGGTGCCCTCGGAGCTGGACCGGATCCAGTGCGACTGGTCGGGGATTGAGTGGGGGATCATGTCCTGGCCGGACGGGGATTTTTGTACGATTTCCCCGCGTGAAGACCGGGATTATGCCGGGCGGCAGTGGGTGCTGGGTTACGCCGACTGCTGGTCGCTTATCCGTGAATTTTATCTGCGCGAATACGGCATTGTTCTCGGCAATTATTCAGTACCTTACGAATGGTGGGAAAGCGGCGAGGAGCGGCTCTACGACGACAACTGGGAGCGTGAGGGATTTGTTGAGGTTGCCGCTGGTGCAATGCAGCCAGGGGACATCATCATGATGAGTGTGCAGGCATCGGTGACTAATCACGCCGCGGTATATGTGGGTGACAACATCATTCTCCATCATCTTTTCGGGCACCTTTCTTCGCGAACGCCTTATGGAAAATATTATCGCGACAGAACGGTCCGGGTGGTCAGGCATAAGGACAGAATGCATGGTTAAGACGCTAATTCTCGAAGGGAAAATGGCTAAAAAATTCGGTAAACGCGTTCAGTTTGATGTTGCCGATCTGCGCGAAATGCTCAGGGCCATGTGTTCACAGGTTCCCGGATTCAAAAAATATATGTCGGAAGCTCATATGAAGGGGATCCGTTTCGCCTTTTTTAACGGTGACAACAATATCGGGCTGGAAGAGTTTGATATGACCCGCGGTGGAAGCGTGTACCGGATCGTGCCCGTTTATGAGGGGGCCAAAAATTCAGGCGTCCTGCAGATAGTTGTCGGTGCCGTTGCGCTGGTCGCTGCATTCTTTACCGCCGGTGCGAGTATGGCAGCCTGGGGGGCTGCGATGAGTGCAACAGCCATCAGCGCCACGTCAATTTTGACCGGGGTTGGGGTGTCAATGATGCTGGGTGGTGTTGTCCAGATGCTCACGCCCCAGCCATCCTTCGGCGCGGGTAAATCCTCCAGCACGGACAACACGCCTAACTACGCCTTCGGGGCGCCGGTCAATACGGTCGCTATGGGGCATCCTGTCCCCCTGGCCTACGGTCTGATCGAGGCAGGGGGAGCGATAGTCAGCGCCGGTATGTACTCGAGCGATCAGCAGTAGGCCAGCGGCCACTAACTTAAAGGTGCTTCGGCACCTTTTTTATGGGTGAAAAAATGCAGCTTCTTAAACAAGAAACCATCCTGCAGGGTGCCAAAGGGGGAGGTGGCAGTTCACATACTCCGGTTGAGCAGCCTGACGATCTGCTGTCGGTCGCAAAATTAAAAATGCTCATTGCCGTTTCTGAGGGGGAAATACAGGGCGACCTGACCGCTCAGAATATTTTTCTCAACGATACGCCGCTGGCAAACGACAGCGGAGAATACAACTTCAGCGGCGTGAAATGGGAGTTCCGCAAGGGCACACAGGACCAGACCTATATTGCCGGGATGCCCCAGGTCGATAACGAGCTGGCGGTGGGCACAACTGTCACCACCACCGCGCCCTGGACACGCCAGTTTACCAATCTTTCCCTGGATGCCATCCGCATCAAGCTCAGCCTTCCGGTCCAGTATTTCTATAAAGATAATGGCGATATGGTGGGCACGGTCACCGAGTATGCGATCGATTTATCAACGGACGGCGGCGCCTGGAAAACGGTTGTAAACGGCAAGTTTGACGGAAAGACCACGACGGAATATCAGCGTGACCACCGTATCGATCTGCCAAAATCCACGTCCGGCTGGTCTGTCAGGGTCAGGCGTATTACGGCTGATGCCAGCGGATCAAATTCGAAACTGGTTAACGCCTTCAAGGTGTTTTCCTATGCTGAAGTCATCGACAGCAAGCTTCGTTATCCTTTAACCGCGCTCCTGTATGTCGAAGTGGACAGCAGCCAGTTCAACGGCAGCGCGCCGAAAGTGACCTGTAAGATAAAAGGCAAGCTGATTAAGGTTCCGGATAATTACGATCCGGTAACCCGAACCTATTCTGGCTCATGGTCAGGCGGGTTCAAAATGGCCTGGTCCAATAACCCCGCCTGGATATTTTACGATCTGGTTCTGGATGAAATTTACGGCATGGGCACGCGCGTGGATGCGTCCATGGTGGATAAGTGGGCGCTGTATTCAATCGCCCAGTACTGTGACGAAATGGTTTCCGACGGCGCCGGTGGCACCGAACCGCGTTTCACCTGCAACGTTTTCATTCAGGCCCAGGAGGACGCCTGGCAGGTACTTAACGATCTCGCCGCAGTATTTCGTGGAATAACGTTCTGGGGCAACGATCAGATTTATGTCCAGGCAGACGTCCCGCAGGACGATGTTGACTGGGTTTATAACTCCTCAAACGTTATCGATGGGCTGTTTACTTATGCGGGCGGCTCATACAAGAATCGCTACAGCTCCTGCCTGGTGTCCTGGTCCGATCCGCAGAATCATTACAGCGATACCGTTGAGGGGGTCTACGATTCGGCGCTGGTAGAGCGTTACGACGTCCGGCAGACGTCCCTGACCGCAATCGGCTGCACCTCGCAAAGTGAAGCGCACCGGCGCGGTCGCTGGGTATTACTCTCCAATGCCAAAGACGGCACCGTATCGTTTGGCGTGGGGTTGGACGGTTATATCCCTTTGCCCGCTGAAATTATCGGTGTCGCCGATCCTTTCCGTTCTGGTAAGGAGAACGGGGGCCGCATAAGCGCGGTCAACGGCCGCCAGATTACCCTTGATCGAGAAATAGACTACGCGGCGAAAGACCGGCTGGTGGTTAACCTTCCCGACGGAAAAGCCCAGACGCGGACAATCAGCGCGGTGAGCGCCGATAAAAAAACGGTGACGGTGGCTACGGCATTCAGTCAGGTTCCTGTGGCGGGCGCTGTCTGGGCGATAGACAGTGATAACCTCGCAATACAGTACTTCAGGGTCACCTCAATCGCGGCTAACGACGACAGCACAGGCGGTTTCACTATTACGGCCGTTCAGCACGATCCAAACAAATATCGTTACATCGATGACGGCGTTCGGGTCGAGTCTCCCCCGATCACCGTCACGCCGATAAGCGTCCTGTCTGCTCCGAAGAATATCGTGGTGACTGAGAGCGATCATGTGTCTCAGGGGCTGACTGTAGCAAGCCTGGACGTGTCATGGGATAAGGTAGAGGGCGCAATCCGGTATGTTGCCCAGTGGCGTAAGGACAACGGGGACTGGATAAACGTTCCGGTTACCAGCGCGCAGGGTTTCTCGGTTCAGGGCATTTATTCGGGCAGCTATGACGTGCGCGTACGGGCACTGAATGCGCAGGATACGTCGTCACCATGGGGATACGGTGAAACAACTTATCTCTCCGGTAAAACGGGAAAACCGGGTACTCCGCTCAACTTCCTGGCGACCGAAGATGTGGTCTGGCATATCGACCTGACATGGAAATTTCCGGATGGCTCAGGCGACACGGCCTATACAGAGATTCAGCGCGCCACAACTGCCGACTACGCCAATCCTGAACTGCTGGTCCTGGTGCCGTACCCGGCTGCAGATTATCAGCATGGCCCCATGCCTGCCGGCGTTCGCCAGTGGTACCGCGCGCGCCTGATTGACCGTATCGGTAACGCCGGGGACTGGACCGACTGGATCATGGGCACGTCCTCGATAGATGTCAGCGAAATAACCAATGACATTCTGGAGGATATGAAAGAGTCGGAAACGTTCAAAGACCTGATCGAGAACGCGGTGGACAGCAATGAAAAAATTGCTGGCATGGCTGACGAAATTAAAAACCATGCCGACGAACTCGAGCAGCAGGCGAAAGACATCCTGGAGAACGCTGACGGGCTGGCTCAGGCCGAAGTGAAGATCGACGAGATTTCTGTGTCGATGGACGGCATGACGGGAGGAGTGAAGAACTCGGCAATCGCGATTATTCAGAATGGGCTGGCGCAGGTGGTAAGCCGTCGCTCGCAGACCGCCACGAACGCCGGGAACAGTGCCAGTATAGACAGAGTGGATACTACGATTGCCGATACCAGCCAGGCGGTCGCACGCGCGCTGGTCACACTGGATGCAGAAGCTGGTGGCAATATCTCTAACTCAACGGACCTGACAGAAACTCTTGCTGATTTCACCCAGGCTTCGGCAACAAAAATCAACACTCTGACTGTTAAATCAGGCGAAAACAGTGCAGCGATAAACGTCAACGCACAGGCTATAGCAGATGTAAACGGTAACCTCAGCGCGATGTATAACATCAAGGTGGGGGTGTCCAGTAACGGGCAGTATTACGCTGCCGGGATGGGTATTGGGGTTCAAAATACACCCTCCGGCATGCAGTCACAGGTAATCTTCCTGGCAGACCGTTTCGCCGTGACTACTATGGTCGGCGGGACTGTAACACTGCCGTTCGTTATCCAGAATGGCCAGGCCATTATCAGGGATACAGTCATTGGCGACGGGACCATAAGCAATGCAAAAATTGGCAATTACATCCAGTCGAACAATTATGTTGCCGGCTCTGTTGGCTGGAAACTGGATAAGTCCGGGACGTTTGAGAACTACGGTTCGACAGCTGGGGAGGGAGCCATGAAGCAGACCAACCAGACAATCAGCGTCAAGGATGGCAACAACGTTCTGAGAGTGCAGCTTGGCCGATTAAATGGGGTGTTCTGATATGGCTTATGGAATACAGACCTGGGATGCTTCGGGAAACCCCAACAACTACGGAATCAAGCCCGTTTCCGTTGTTGGACGTATACAACTTGCCGCCGGACAAAACTCCGGCAGCTGGTCTTTCACTGTACCCTCAGGAATGAAGGTCGGTTTTGCGCTCTCACTTGATGAAGGAGGTAACAGCGTAGGGAGGAGCATTGTCGCGTCAGGGAACACAATAACCGTAACCGCAGCCTCTTCTGTGGGCCTGGGTAATTACCCGGCCTCTAAATGTGAGGTGGTCGTTTTCATGGAGAAAGCATAATGGCCGAATTTGGCGCGATGATATTAATGGATAACGGGAATCCCTTTGTAACGCCACAATCAACGCCTTTCTGTCTTTACGGGAAGTATACCTTCAATTCATCCGCGAATGGCAGTTCTCAGCAGGTTGCTCAAAATATCGCTTTAAACGCTGATTACCCAGTGATGGTTTTTATCAAAACCACCAATACAGCACAGCCCACTCCGGTTATGTCTTACAGGAACGGCGGTAATGTGTATGTTGCTGGTGTTAATCCCTACAACCAAAGTTTCACTTTAACGGCGTACGTTTTTGCCATATTCCCGCAGATATTACCGAAATGGGGTTTGGCAATATGGGATGCGAGCGGAAAGCTTGTGTTAACTAATGAGTCCCGTGTGCTATCAGACCTGCAGACGGTTGGCACGCCTGGTGCAAACGGCGGGATAAATATTGACCAGACGCTGAGCGGGTCATGGGCCGTTGCACCTGCTCAGTTGGGTCAGACCATCATTGTGAATAATTCAACCCAGCCTCCGACTATCTACACGATAAATGCTTATTCTTCATGCAGGTTTGACGGGGCCAATACGAGGATAAACTCAGGGGGGACCTCCACTGGGGCAGGTTCACCTGGAGGGGGAACGAATACTGGCATTTCATTAACCGCCATAAATACAGCGGCCTATGATTGATTGATCGTTTTTAGCGATCAATAACTGATAATTGATCTATCAAATCAATTACACCCACCAGAATTGTATTGGTATCGTCTAAGATACTGAATTCCTCTGGATACTATCAAAATGAGAAAACTGATTATCTGCATGGCAGGCGCTGTCATGCTTACAGGATGCGCTGGCGTAATTGAGAAACAGGAACCAGTTTGCAGCGGCACTGCAATCGTTGGCGGTCAGGAAACTACGGTTCAGATTTACGGTGTGCGTAAACAAAACAACCAGACGCAGTACCGGGCTGGATATCCTTTCAGCTGGCGCTGGGTAAGTGCGAATACATTTACCGAAACAACCTGCAAATAACCCACTACGCTTAAACATAAACCTCGCTCCGGCGGGGTTTTTTTATTGCCTGGAGAAAATATGCTTTATAACACCGGCACCATCGCCATTAATGGAAATACCGCCACCGGGACGGGTACAAACTGGACGGCACCGGCCAGCCAGGTTCGCGCTGGCCAGACAATTATCGTGATGTCTAACCCGGTGCAGCTGTTCCAGATTTCATCCGTGAACAGCGCCACGTCAATGACGATTACGCCTGCAGCTTCTCCGGCGCTGAGCGGCCAGAAATACGCCATTCTGGTGTCAGACAATATCTCGGTCGACGGACTGGCCCAGGCAATGTCGCAGCTCATCAAAGAATATGACGAGAATATTGGCGCGTGGGAGACGTTCGCCACCACCTCAGCAAACCAAAGCATCACAGTTACCATCAACGGCACCGCCGTAACCATCCCAGGCATCGGTAAACTTGCGCAGAAAGGGAGCAATGGTGCGCTTGCAATCGCTGACGGCGGGACCGGGGCAACGACTGCAGAAGACGCTCGCAAAAACTTCGGTTTAGGAAGTAGTGCGACAAAGGATGTCGGAACTGCGGCAGGGAATGTTATGCAGGTGGGAGCTTTTGGGGTTGGTGCTGTTCTCCAAAATAAGCCCACAGATGCCAGTTCATCCTTCATCAGTGATGCTGATGGCAATACTCTGTGGGCTCCTTCGTATGGCTGTGGGTTTCAGAGTTCCTACACCGGGCATCGAATTGCGCAGCTGTGGATTACTTACGGTAATGCGGTATTCAGCCGTTTTCTAACAACCACTGACCCTCAAACACCAAAATCATCAGTGCCGTGGGCGCAGCTGCAGTCTGCAGGTACATCGGACATAAATTTCAAGAAGGTTACTGGAGAACTTAATTTAGAAGTGTCTCTGGCCAACATCGTGGCAATGGATTTTAAGACCTTCTACTACCTTGCTGATGAAGAGAAAACGATACGCCGAGGTGTTGTTGCTCAGGAACTGGAAAAGATAGATCCGCAATATGTTCACTCGGCTGAGGAGTCGGGGAAAATGACCCTAGACCTCAATCCTCTGGTGCTCGATGCGCTGGCGGCAATCAAAGAGCTGGCAATCCGCGTCAGCGCATTAGAGGGCGACGCTAAATCTCCGGCTTCTGGCTCATCCGCTGGTTAAACAGTGAATCTGCGGGCATATCCAAGCGAACATCGATCCAGCTGTTCGCCGGTACGTCCATCGGTTCACCTTTGGTTTTGATGATTTCACCTTCATCGCTCAGGATGTATTTGCGTTTATACAGACGGATAGTCAGCCCACCGCTATCGGTTTGCTCTGCCTCAACTACACCCAGTTCCCCCATGCCGCCAGGGTCCATTGGGGGAAGTAACTGCCATCCCTCAGACGCCAGGCCTGCCGAACCTGTGAGAACATAAACGCCGACATCAAGCCGTGAAATAGTAATGCCCTCAGCCTCGGCATTCGCCGCACCGCAGCCGCACCAGGTAAAACCATCCTCCGCTATATCAGCACGCTGGCACTCATCCTTGCTCGTTACAATTCGTGCCACGGGGGAGGCAGCTTTGATAGTGCCGTCACTGGCTTTTGTCGTATTAGCTGTATGGTAAAATTCATACCATTTACCTGCTGTTCCGCCTATAACCTGGCTAAACATTTTTCTCCCGACAGGCCCACTTAGCCAGCACTCAAAGGTGCCGTAATTTGAGCTTCGGTTCATCCAGACACCGTAGCCCGCATCATTAGTTGGCAGGCCGTTGCCGGAACCAGAGGCAATGTTATAAAAGCCATTTAATCTCGCGTTTTCGTAACGGTTTTGTTCGGCAGGGGCAACAACACCCAAGCCCAAATCCCCTACAGAAAGTATATCGCCAGATGAGCTGTACGCGTTCCTTGTAGCGCTGCTTCCCAAACCGACGTTTAATAGATTGCCACGGGCCGGCCTGGCCGATAACTTCACCTGATTTTTTTGCAGAATTTATTGGGTGAAAAATATGCAAATTGGCTATGTCAGAGTGTCAACAAATGACCAAAATACAGATCTCCAGCGCCAAGCTCTCGAACGCGCAGGATGTGAACAGGTTTTTGAAGAAAAAATGAGCGGGACGGTAGCGAACCGGCCAGCGCTCAAAAAGCTTCTGCGGACTCTGAATGCGGGCGATACACTGGTGGTCTGGAAGCTGGACAGGATAGGCCGCAACGTTCTGCATGCGCTGTTGATGTTCCAGCAGTTACAGGAAAAGGGTATCAACTTCCGCAGTATTACCGATGGCGTGGATCTCAAAACAGCCAGCGGCCGCTATAACTTTCGTAACATCATTTCCGCAGCACAATATGAATCTGATCTTAATAGCGAACGTACCTTAGCAGGGCTGGCCGTAGCCAGGGCAAAATGGCGAGTTGGTGGTCGCAGGCCTAAGTTCACGGATGAGCAATGGCGGGAAATGGGGGAGCGGATGGCAACCGGTGAATCACGACAAAGCGTATCAAAAACGTATGGAGTAGGGCTCTCAACTCTGTATAAAAAGTTTCCAGCTAGCTGATAACGGGAAAGAAACAGAGAAGGGCACAAATATTGTGTACTTTAATGTGCCCTTTAATTTATTGATTGGTGGTTGAATTGTCAGTAACTTTTTGATTCAAGTGCAAAATTCTAATAAATTAGAACACTTTCTTAAA
>PPYF01612184.1_pt1 | contig 30439 bp, 22 predicted proteins | sample 1559871 | NCBI WGS metagenome assembly PPYF01 (sample SAMN08240021, study PRJNA423297) | Human gut metagenome, whole genome shotgun sequencing project.
TGATAAACGGGTAAGTTTTGTCTCAATATTATTTTTTGCACATGTTGGTATTTATGAACGGGATCACAAACAGACTTTTCTGTTGGCGGCGTTTTTGGGCAATCTCGCTCTGTTTCATGTCGCTGTTGGCGGGTCGCCAGGCGTTGAGTAAAGAGCTGGTGATGGCCACAACCTTTTCCCCCGGCGCCACGGCCTGGATTATCCAGCGCTGGCAGACGCAGCCGGGATCGGTGATGATTCGCACGTTAAACCGGACCAGCAGCTCGCTGGAACAACTGCTTGATACCGCGAATGCGGAAAACGTTGATCTCATTTTGACCTCATCGCCCATGCTGTTACAGCATCTTCAGGAGCATCAGAAGCTGGCGCCCTTTGATAATGCGCTGCCGGAAAGCCAGAGGCTGGTGCCTGAGTCTATTCGTTCTACCTCTGTGGCGGTGGCGATATCCGGTTTTGGCCTGCTAATTAACCGTTCCGCGCTGGCGGCGCGACACCTTTCTCCTCCTGCTGACTGGGCGGATTTAACGCAGCCTAAATATCAGAATGCGTTGTTGATGAGTAGTCCGTCACGTTCCGATACTAATCATCTGATGGTTGAGTCGCTGTTGCAGCAAAAAGGGTGGGAAGAGGGCTGGGCGACGCTGTTAGCGAGCGCGGGTAATCTGGTGACGATTTCATCACGCAGTTTTGGCGTAGCCGACAAAATTAAGAGCGGTCTTGGCGTTGCCGGACCGGTCATTGATAACTATGCCAACCTGTTGCTCAACGATCCGCATCTGGCCTTTACCTATTTTCCTCGCTCCGCAGTGTCGCCAACCTATGTCGCCGTTCTCAAGAACAGCCAGCACGCCAGTGAAGCGCGTCGTTTTATCCGCTACTTATTAAGTCCGGAAGGACAGCGGATCCTTGCGGATGCGAATACGGGAAAATATCCGGTTACCCAGCTCGCGCCAGATAACCCACGGGCCGCTCAACAGGCTATGTTGATGAATCAGCCTGCGCTCAATTATCGGCTGATCCTTAAGCGGCAGCGGCTGGTGCAACGGATGTTTGATACCGCCATCAGTTTTCGTCTCGCACAACTGAAAGATGCCTGGCGAGCGCTATACAGTGCGGAAGCGCGCCTGAAACGCCCGTTACCCGAAATCAGAGCCTTACTGACCAGCGTCCCGATAGATGCCAGGCGTAGTGAAGATGAGGCCTGGCTTGCTCAGTTCGATAACAAAAGCTTTGCCGAACAGCAGATGATGGAATGGCAGCTGTGGTTTCTTAAAAATCAACGTCAGGCGATAGCAAAACTGGAAGAATTAAAATGAAAGGTGGATCGATACTGCAACGCCTGCGGCAGCTCAACATCAGCAGCAGCCTGCGGGGAGCCTTTCTGACGGGCGCACTACTGACGTTGAGCGTAAGCTGCGTCAGTTTGTACTCATGGCATGAGCAGAGCTCGCAGATACGCTATTCGCTTGATGATTACTTCCCGCGCGTGCATTCCGCTTTTTTGATTGAAGGGAATCTTAACCTGGTTGTGGATCAACTTAATGAATTCCTGCTGGCCCCCAACACGACGGTGAGGCTGCAACTGCGCAATCAGATAATCTCACATCTGGATAAAATCGAGACTCTGAGCCGGGGGCTACAACCCGCAGAGCAACAGCAGCTGGCGGTGATTTTGCAGGACAGCCGGGCGTTGATGGCGGAACTGGACCGGGTGCTCTACAACATGTTCCTCGTGCGTGAAAAAGTGAGTGAACTCTCCGCACGTATCGACTGGCTACACGATGATTTTAACACCGAGCTGAATTCACTGGTGCAGGATTTTACCTGGCAACAGGGGACGTTATTGGATCAAATCGAGGCAAAAAGTGGCGATGCGGCGCTGTATCTCAAACGTGCCAGAGAGGTGCAAAACGAGCAGCAGCAGGTTTACACCCTGGCAAGAATTGAAAATCAGATCGTCGATGATTTACGCGACAGGCTTAATGAACTGAAATCGGGCAGCGACGACGGGATGCTGGTGGAGAACCATATCCGCTACCTGGAGAATCTGAAGAAAACCGCCGATGAAAACATCCGTACCCTCGATGACTGGCCCAGTACCATCACCCTGCGGCAAACCATTGATGAACTGCTGGAAATCGGGATGATGAAAAATAAAATGCCCGATACGATGCGCGATTATGTCGCTGCGCAAAAAGCGCTCATTGATGCCAACCACGCCAGAGAGGCAACGCTCGGGCGCTTTCGAACACTGCTTGAAGCGCAATTGGGAAGTAGCCATCAGCAAATGCAGATGTTTAACCAGCGGCTGGAACAAATTGTTCGCGTCAGCGGTGGACTTATTCTGCTGGCGACGCTGCTGGCGCTCCTTCTCGCCTGGGGACTTAACCACTACTTCATTCGTTCCCGGCTGGTGAAGCGTTTTACCGCGCTCAACCAGGCTGTGGTGCAAATCGGTCTGGGGCGAACGGACGCCACTATCCCGGTTTACGGGCGCGATGAATTGGGGCGTATCGCGGGCCTGCTGCGCCATACCCTGGGCCAGTTGAATGCGCAAAAAAATCAGCTTGAGCAGGAAGTGGCGGAGCGTAAGGAGATTGAGTCCGATCTCCGGGCAACGCAGGATGAGCTGATCCAGACGGCTAAACTGGCGGTGGTCGGCCAGACCATGACCACTCTGGCGCACGAAATTAATCAACCGCTGAATGCGCTGTCGATGTACCTGTTTACGGCGGGAAGGGCAATTGAGCAGGGGCAATCCGCTCAGGCCAGAAGCACGTTAACCAAAGCGGAGGGGCTGATTAACCGCATCGATGCCATTATCCGTTCGCTGCGTCAGTTTGCGCGTCGGGCTGAGCCGGGCGCGCCTTTACATCCGGTCGATCTACGACAAACGTTTACTGCTGCCTGGGAACTGCTGGCTATGCGCCATAAGCAGCAGGGTATGCTGACGCTTCCTGCTCACAGTGTGTGGGTGGCAGGTGATGAAGTGCGTATTCAGCAGGTACTGGTAAACATACTGGCAAATGCGCTGGATGCCTGTCCGGCTGCCGCGGAAATAGAGGTTCACTGGCAGGCTGAAGGCCACCGATTGTGTGTCTTAGTCTGTGATAACGGCCCCGGTTGGCCAGGCGCGTTGTTGCCATCACTATTAAAGCCGTTTACCACCAGTAAGGATGTGGGTCTCGGTATTGGTTTATCAATTTGTGTATCGTTAATGACGCAAATGAACGGCGAGCTGCGCCTGGCCTCGACGCCGGGGCGCAATGCCTGCGTCGTGCTGCAATTTAATCTGACGGATGTAAACGATGTTGTGTGATGAATATGCTGTTTTGCTGATTGATGACGATGCCGATGTTCTCGACGCTTACACGCTGTTGCTTGAACAGGAGGGTTATCGTGTATACGCATGCAGTAACCCTTTTGACGCCCGAAATTGGCTACAGGCCGACTGGCCGGGGATTGTCCTGAGCGACGTGTGTATGCCTGGCTGCAATGGAATCGATCTCATGACGTTGTTTCATCAGGATGATAATCAGCTGCCGATCCTGTTGATCACCGGCCATGGCGACGTCCCGATGGCCGTGGAAGCGGTGAAAAAAGGGGCCTGGGATTTTCTGCAAAAACCGGTCGACCCCGGCAAACTGCTGTTGTTGGTAGAAGATGCGCTGCGTCAGCGAAAATCGGTGATTGCGCGTCGCCACTATTGTCAGCAAAAGCTGCAGGTTGAGCTGATCGGTTACAGCGAATGGGTCAATCAGTACCGCCAGCGTCTGCAGCAGCTGGCGGAAACGGATATTGCCGTCTGGTTTTATGGCGAGGCGGGAACGGGGCGTATGACGGGAGCCCGTTATTTGCATCAGCTTGGGCGCAGCACCGAGGAACCGTTTATCCGCGGTGAATTGACGCCAGGCAATGCGGGACAACTCAATGACCTTATTGCCCAGGCGCAAGGCGGTACGCTGGTCCTGAGCCATATTGAATGCCTGACGCGCGAACAGCAGCACCAACTGGTGCACCTGCAAAGCCAGGAGCGGCGTCCTTTTCGCTTAATCGGCATTGGCGCCACATCGCTGGTGGAACTGGCGGCAACTAACCAGATTGTGGCAGAACTCTATTACTGTTTCGCGATGACGCAAATCGCTTGTCAGCCGTTATCACAGCGTCCCGATGATATTGAGCCCCTGTTTCGTCATTATCTGCAGAAAGCCTGTCTGCGCCTGAATCATCCGGTACCTGACGTTGACGGGGAACTCCTGAAAGGCATGCGGCGCCGCGTGTGGTTAAGTAATGTTCGGGAGCTGGCGAACGCCGCTGAGCTTTTTGCCGTTGGGCTACTTCCGCTGGCTGAAACCGCAAATCCGCAGCTGCATATGCCTGAACCGACGCCGCTCGATCGCCGGGTGGAGGAGTACGAGCGGCAGATTATTACCGAGGCGTTAAATATTCATCAGGGACGCATTAATGAAGTGGCGGAGTATTTACAAATTCCGCGTAAAAAACTGTATTTACGCATGAGAAAATACGGGCTGAGCAAAGAACACTATAAGTTTTAGTGGCGAGGTTCCAGAAGAAGAGACGTTGACAGTATTTCGGTGGCGGCGCGAGCGCTCACCGAAATACGCGACGGAAGTCTGAATTATCTGTTTGTTTTTCTTACCACATCAAATCATCAGGGACGACAAAATCAGCATACGGATCGTCTTCGTCCTTCGCTTCCTGGCTAAGCTCGCAATTTAATACAATATAGCTTGCATCGCGCTGGGCAATTTTATCGGCGACGACAGCCGGAATGATGGCATATTCGCTATCGCTGCTGCTTTCAGCCGTCAGACGCGCAATGGCCAGACGGCCCTTGATTAACTGCGACTGGGTCACTTTATCAACATAGACTTTTTTGATTAGGTTATTATCAGTGAAGTTGTAACCAATATCGCCACGAGAAATGGTGATTTTATTCATTTCAATAAGTTGTTTGATCTGCGCTTTATACTCTTTAGACAGCGCAGCCTGCTTTTGCTGCTCGCTGAGCTGTTTATCACGCTCGGCCTGTGCTTTTTTATTCTCTTCCACCGCCTCTCTGGCTTCACGAGCCTGAACGCGCGATTTTTTCGCCGTTCTCTGCACTTTTGCCATTTTTTTGCTGCTGACCAGACCGGCCTTAAGCATCTGTTCCTGTAGGGTAAGTTTTGTCATCGTCGCTTCTAATCCAATAAAATCGTTGTAAGGATTATAACCTTAAGGTTCGGTGGGAAGCCAGATGAGGCGCGCTCTGCAGGTAGCTCTTTGGGCGCCACTCGCGGTGGGAGCGATCTTGTGTCTTTCTGCCGTTGAGCATCAAGTTAATCATTACCCTCCTTAGAATAAGATATAACATGCTATATATTCTCAAATAATAAAATATAGATTTGGGAATATAATATAAATGGATGTTTATCCTGTTTGTTCTAATTATATAGAGGTATATTGAACAATATTAAACCAAATAAATAGCCATGTATCTCTTGAAAAGATGTAAAGTGCAGCGACACCACGCCGATAACCATGACGAAAATATGGATAAGGGAGGTAAGTGGCATGTGGTGGGTTTATCGAATGCCGATGAAAATGAAGTTAATAATCGCGCTGCAACCACTATTATTGGCGTTATGTTGGTTTGCTGGTTCAGGAATATGGACGCGCATCGAAACAGAACGACAGATGGAGAATATTGCCCAACTGACAGCCCTCGCGCGCAGTGCCGGAAATGTGGTGCATGAACTGCAAAAAGAGCGTGGAATGAGTGTCGGGTTTCTTGGGGCCGAAGGGAAGACGTTCAAAGATGAACTAAACGCACAACGGGCCTTAACCGATCGCGAGATCGAGGTATTTGTGGATTCGCTGTCCGATACCGCCTTACAGGCAGGGGATGTCACCACCTCGGTCGCCGCGTTTAAGAAAAATATTCTGTCACTGGCGACACTCCGGGAAAAGGTGACGCAATTGGGTCTGCCAGCCTCTGAGGTGGTTAAGTTTTATACCAACGTTATTGCTGATGTACTGAATTTTGTGGGCCGGTTAGGGACGTTGACGGATTCCGGCGAGATGGCGAATTCATTCGCAGCCTACTACAACCTGCTGAATTTGAAGGAGCAAGCGGGTATTGAACGGGCGCTGCTGGCAAATATCTTTTCCTCTGGTCATTTCGCCGACGGACAATTACATCAGCTTAGCGATGTGGTCAGTAAACAGAATGTCTGGCTGGCGCAATCTTTGCGCCTGAGTCCACCTGAACAGGCCGCCATGCTCAAAAGTCGCTTACAATCCACCGACGCTACCCAAGCGCTTTCATTACGCGAAGCTGCGTTTAGTCATGCGGCGAATGGTGGATTTGACGTCGATCCTACCGTCTGGTTTAAAGTACAAACCCAGCGTATTGAAGTGATGCGACAGATTGAAAATGTGGCAGCGAATCTTCTGTGGGAAAGTGCGATAAAACTCGCGCAGGATGCGCGTAAGAACTGGCAGATATATATGGCCGTGAGCCTGCTGGCGCTACTGGCATCATTGGCGTTCGCTGGGGCCATCGCACTCAATATGCACCGTCAGTTCAGCGACACGCTAAACAAGATTGCGGGTATGAACGGCGATCTGACTCAACGTCTGGCGACACCAGGGAAAGACGAGCTTTCTTCGCTCAATCGCGCCTATAACACGATGCTGGAAAATATTCAGCACATCGTACAGGAGATTAAACAAGGCTCTCTGGTGCTGTACGATGCCAGCAGTAGTATTACGGCGGGAAATCAGGATCTGGCCCAGCGCACCGATGAACAGGCCGCATCGATTGTAGAAGCCGTGGCCAGTATGGAACAGCTCTCAACGACGATTACGCAAACGGCGGACAATGCCCGCGAAGCGGAGCTCCTGACAATAAGATTGGAAAAAGAGGTTCGCCAGGCCAGTAACGTCGCCAGCGCGGCAAATCAGAGCATGGGGGATATTCGCTCCTCCAGTGAGAAAATCTCAAATATCGTTACCTCAATTGATGATATTTCCTTTCAGACGAATTTGCTGGCGCTGAATGCGGCTGTTGAAGCGGCTCGCGCCGGAGAGATGGGAAGGGGGTTTGCGGTAGTAGCCAGTGAAGTGCGTAACCTTTCACAGCGCTGTGCTAAAGAAGCGAATCAGATCCGGGAGCTGGTGGCGCAGAATATGGTAAAAATCAGCGAGGGCGTTGAGCGGGTTACCGCATCAGCTACCGCGCTAAAAGCGGCGGCGGATAATACCACCAGTATGAAGCAATATATCGGCGATATCGCCCGGGTAGCGACGGAACAATCGCAGGGTGTTTCCCAGATAAACCTGGCGCTGAGACCCATGGAGCAAGTTACACAGCAAAACGCGGCATTGGTTTCTCAGGCCGCGAATGACAGCCAGCGGCTGGATAATCTCTCAGTAACCATGAGGGATCTGGTTAATCGTTTTGTTGTCTGACATGACACCGCTATCCCGATCCGGCAAAGGTGTCGGATCGGGAGGGCTCATTACCTCAGGATGAGCCTTATTCTATTAACGTGGCGCCAGAACCACCCTTCGCCGGGCATACAACGTTACCGCAGACAAGTGAAAATCGACATTTGCTGTCCGTAACTTTCGGGATTTGAGTTCTTTCATGGTGATACCGCGAATATGACCTTCATCTATCAGGCTCTTAATCTCCGCCGTGCTGAGTAAAAGCTGGCGCTTCAATATCGATAGCACACTGATCTGAAAAGCACAGGTAAGCCTGATGCTGACGGCGAAGTGCTGGTCAATGTTGATGCTGGCCTGCCATTGTTCATGAACACGAAAATCAGGCTTACCCGCAAGCTCAGCGTTGTTTCGGCTCAGAGTGGCTTTATCATGAGAATAATAGTGAACCGTACTGGCATCATTAGTGATAAACCGCTGGTACAGCTCTCGGTTAATTTTGCTGATGTGAAGCCGTGAGAACAGCGAGATATTCCACGTATATTCACAATGCGTACATTTATAAATGCTCCAGATATCGAGCACTTTTTTTTGTGAATTGACCCTGAAGGACCCGGAAGGTGCAAACTCGCGTTTTACATTACATGCGGGACAGCGTTTGGTAATACGCTGGTACCCGGCAGGAGTGACAGTCCATGTGACTTTCATACCGTACCTTTTTTAACCCAAATAAATTCGGATCCGTATTGAACGAACCATCGTTTTTATATGAGAAAAATATTTGTTAGATATTTTTCAGTGGGTTAAGAAAAGATTTCTAACACGGTGACCCTGTCCGCCAGCCAATGAATTCCATGAGATTATCAGTGTGATAACAATTAAGTATATGAGTTGAATCAATATTTGTTAGGTTGCCGGGCTTTCGGTAGTCGTCTGTCGCTGGTAAAGTGAGCAGCAAATACACGAAATGTGGCCAGAAGGGAATGCCGTGTGAGCGGACGTATTGATTATCAGACTGAAAAGTACAGCTTTACAGAGGCTGCTGAAAGTTCTCGTCTTACCGGCCAATGGGCTGACGTCATTGCTGAATGTCGGGAAATGAAGGCCGGCCCGGAAGAGCGTCTGCGTATTGCCTTACTGAACGTGGACTATGTGACCAGCTTTGAACTGCCTTTTCGGTTGTTATTACTTCGCACCCCGCAATTGATTGCCAGCGTACGTGACGTGCTACAGCTTAGCCAGAAAAACGTCATCTTTAATGGTAAACGCTTTGGGTGTGTATATACCCTGAAAGCGAGCCTTGACGGTATACCGGATGAATTTCAGTATCGCCTGTCGCATCGTATCCGGCGCATAGATCCAGAAGGGTTGACCGAAGCCCCTTACCAGCAGATCGCAAAAGCGGTGAAATCTCCACGGGAACGCCTGAAGATAGCGCTCGAATCAGGACTTGATGTCACGGCGTTGGACGGGCTTTTCTGGTTTGGCAGCCAGCGTATAGCAGCTGACGTACTGAGGTTGAGAAAATCAGGGATGCGGGTAGCGACGGGCCAGATATTGGTGTCTGATAATCTCACTGCAACAATGAGGCCTGTACCGTTTTATCGCCTGGCTCAGGGCTGAGCTAAAGAGATATTTTCCTGCAACGTTCAATGAGATAGTTAATCGCATCCTGGGGAGACAGCGCCCGGTCGATGTGGGACTGAATCATGGCATCGTTGCAGCAGATATGACAGCATTCAGCCAGCTTTCGGCAATATCACGGGCAGAATTCAGCAATGGCTCGCCGGTTGTGGCAGGGCACCAGCCTGATTGGCAACCTGACGACAAGCCAGGGGCGACAGTTTGGCCGGCAGCGTACAAGTGGGATTCATTAATAACCGTTCTCGGTTTAATGGGCATTTATGGCATATGCTGGCAGAGGTATTTTGAAAAGCCAGACCATTTTCACACTTCAATTTTTAAAATTCGATCTTTTTCGGCGATTAATCAATGATTGCTGGAATATATATCTATTTTATAAATACTTTGACGCATTCATGATTATTGTTGTGAAGAGTTATTTTTCAATGGAGAATAAGTTCCTGGAATAAATAATTTTATTTTCTGGAAAATGGTTTAACATTTAAAATATACATAGAACCCACGCTGAATTCTCTGCTTGATGTACATGATGGTAATTAATAATTGTCAAAAGATATTGTTTATGTTGTTTGTATTTATGGGGTGAAGTTTGCGGATTGAATAATCATCAGATTGGCAAAGCTTAATCGGAGCTGGGCGCTAAATTGTTACTTTACCGAAATAATTAATAACGGGAATTAAGTGGCGCGATGGCGGGTTGTATACGCTTAAATCCTTTATGGGCAATGGATTCGGAAAGAAATATTTTTTCATTTTCTGAAATGGAAAATAGCAGCGACGGGCTTTAAGTGAAATTATTATTTACATTTGCATCGGGTGTGCAGACTTGTTAACGCCATCAACCGGCGTACGATTTTCATCGTAACCCTCTGTTTTATTCATCATTATTTATCGCTGTCAGGGCGGTGGAGTCGTTCTGTGGAAAGCCCCTGTGGCTTTCACTTCTTCTGCTGTCGTAGACACGTCAAATGAAGGAACATTGCATGTCCGGTTCGTACCAGGAAGAAATACCCAAAGCTCGTATTAACTTATATTTAGCCCTGCACACCGGTGGGGCCCAGAAAAAAACCGAGCTGCCGCTGAAACTGCTGACAGTTAGGGACTTCTGTCATGGCCGGGAAAGTCGTCCGTTGTCTGAACGCGAAAAGGTAAACATTTCGAAGAGCAATTTCGACAGCGTAGGCGACGATCTGCAGGCGTCCCATCCGTTTCGCAATACCAAAGTCATTGTTGAAGACATTGAGGACAAGCCGGGTTTCTTCCGTGTGAAACGCTTTGCAATCCCTCATTTCCAGGTCGATGACATGGACGTCAATCTGTCTGTGGCATCCCGGATGCCTAAAGCAAAAACAAAAGCATAAGGCAGGACAGGGATGAAAATTTATCGTCCACTGTGGAACGAGGGGGCTTTGCTGTCCCCTCAGCAGTTCCAGCAGCAGGCTGAATGGGAATCTTTTCGCAGTGCAGGTGCATCAGCGCTAGCCACCCCATTCCCTTGGGGCGTGGAAAAGATTGAGTTTAATGACAGTTTTCTTTCGTCCGGCCTGATCCAGATTACGCAGTTACGCCTCTGGCTGGAAGATGGTTCACTGATTGATGCGCAAAGGAGCGATCTGCTTCCCCCTCCTCGCGAGTTAGACCCGGATCTGTTGGCTGGTCTGGATGCGGTAACAGTCGTTATCGCACTCCCTCATTTGCAGCCCGGTGTTGTTAATGTTGAACAGGAAGGCATGACCGCTGACCGTCCGCTTCGTTACCGGGAGGAATGGGTAACTATACCGGATGTTTTTGGTTCTGAAGAAGAATCCATGGCAGTTGCCCGGTTTAATTTCACCATCCGGTTTGCCCATGAAAGTAATGAGGCCTGGAAAGTCTGCCCGGTAGCAAGACTGCTCCGGGATGGACAAAATGCGTGGCGACAGGATCCGTCTTTTATTCCTCCAGTGGCGTCATTCGGAGCAAGTCCGGTTCTTCGCGAACGTCTGGTGCTGCTCAATCGCCAGTTACGCTCCCGACGCCAGCGTCTGATGACCATGCGTCGTGAAAGCAACGAAAGACTTGCCGATTTTGCTGTCGCGGATGTTTCCCTTTTCTGGTTGCTGAATGCACTGAATTCTCACGCCAGAGTGCTGACGGAATACGAACGTTTTCCTTGCCGTCCACCTGAACAGGTGTGGGCGGAGCTCGCTCGTCTGGCAGGCAGTATGCTGACCTTTTCCCTGGACCATGACCTTGACGCTATACCGGGGTATGACCACGAGGAACCAGCCAATGCGTTTCCCCCGCTGTTTGACCTGATAGCGGGGTTGCTGGAGGCAAGTCTGCCATCCCGGGTCATTGCACTGGAAATGTCCCGCCCGGACGGACAGACATGGAAGGCCAACCTTCACGATATTCGTCTGCGTGAAGAGGCCGACCTCTGGCTCTCTGTGCGCTCAGATATCCCGGCCTGGCAGGTTGCCGACAAATTCCCGGCACTCTGTCAGGCGGGGTCACCTGATGAGGTTAATACCATATATGGCGCCGCGCTCAGGGGGATTCCATTGATTCCGGTGAGCAGGGTCCCGGCAGCATTGCCTGTACGTATGGAGAACCAGTACTTCGCGCTTGATATGGAAAGCTCCGCTGCGCATGAAATGCTGGAGCAGGGGGTGTGTATGTTCTATGTGCCTGAGTTACTTGGCGCTCTGGAACTTGAACTGTTTGCGGTATTGCGCTCATGAGACAGGATATTGATATCGACCAACTGATGACGGAGACCTGGCTCACCGTCACCATGCTGAAGAACGGCGCTGTCACGCTTAATGGCTCTGCGCTTTACCACAAATGCGTTAAACAGGTTGAAAGTGTGCGGGAAGCGCTGGAGCGTGCCGGTTATGACGAGGCCAGTGTCGGGCATATTTCCTACGCACAATGCGCCCTGCTTGACGAGACGGTGATGAGCCGTAAGCCTGAAAAAAGCGAGGAAGGAGAGGAGACGAAAGTTGATGAAGGCCAGATAGCCTGGCGTAAAGCGCCGCTTCAGGCCCGATTTTTTGGATCACTTCGGGCAGGTGAAGCGTTATGGGATCGCATTGCAGAAGTCCTGCGTCAGCCCTCACCGAACCCGGCCGTTTTAACCTGTTATCACCGGGTGATTGCCCTGGGTTTTCAGGGGTTATACAGCCTGAAAGAGGTCAGCCAGTCGCAGCGTGATGAGGTAGTGAAAGCCCTTTCTGAACGCGTTTCTCCGCCTGATGCAGGTCTGTCACTGGTTGTTGACCTGATGGGGAAACATCGCTGGAGTCTGTTCCGTTCAGTCTGGTTCTGGATAGCGCTTGCCGTCATTTTTACCGGCGTTATCTGGTGGGGGGGCCATCTGTGGCTTCAGGCTCTGTTGTCAGCACAAATACCGGAGCTGCATGGCTAATGCGTAGAACAGTCATCATTCCGGTAGTTCTGCACACCCTGGTAGCCGTTGCCACGTTGTTGTGGTTGCTGTGGTGTTTTATCCCGACAGGCAACGTTTTTAACGGTCTGATCACTCTGCTGCTCCTCCTTCTGGCAGGCGGGTATGTTGTTAAAAACTGTCGGAGTGAAGAGCCTACTTCTGACGTTACCCTCCCGGTTGCTGAACTGCCATTACTCGACACCCAGGGCCCCGTTGTACTGGTGTGTGGTGACATGCTGGAAACGTTGTTTCAGGGAGGTCCTCTGCGTAAAACAGCCCAGGGATGGTGGCTATGGGCCGGTGACGTCAGCCGGTTAACTGACATTGTCCGCAGCATACAGAAGCAGTTCCCGCGCCAGGTCGGACAGCTCTCGGTGATGTACCGTTGCCTGCCAGACCATCATCAGGATGAAGCCGTTCTGCGTTCCGCACTGAAAACGCTCCGCCAGCAGTGTAAACAGATTAAATCCCTGACGGGATTCACACTGCCGGTTGTGTTGAGTGCCGAATTTTCCGGGCCTGAAACGCCGTGGATAATCGTTCGGGGTGATAAGCGGATTGTATGCCCGGTTAATGATTCGCCTCAGGCATTCATTGACTGGCAGCAGGCGGGAGACAATATCCTGGCGCTGCCAGCAGTCAGCCAGGCATTTTCCTTTCTCCGTAATATGCTGGCCGATGAGCTGGAGAAACCTGACCGGTTAACACCGCCTGTGCGCGTATTTTCCGTGGCCATGCGCCTCGGAGTAGTCAATCCAGAGACTCAGTCTGTCTGGTCCGATTGGCTCTATTCCCGCACTTGCTTGCAGTTTTCACGGGAATCCCTGCAGCCACTTCATACCGGTTTGTTCCCGGATGCCGTTCTGCCACTTTTGGTACCGCTTACTTCGACAGTTCAGGGGGGCCAGCGTACCCGCCGTTTGGTTCTGTTGATGTGGCTGTGCGTTCTGACGGCTATGGGCATGTCCGCGCTCAATAATCGTAATCTTATTCGTCATGTCAGTGCCAATTTACAGCGCTGGAATGCTATTCCAATGAAACATTACCGTCCTAAAGCAGAATCACTGGCCGCATTGAAACAGGATGTGCTCCTGCTTGAGCGGTGGCAGCGTCAGGGAGAGCCTTTACGCTACAGCCTGGGCTATTATCCGGGGCAACGCCTGTGGCTGGCCTTGCAGCAGGCTATCGATACCTGGACTCCCCCTCCTGCCCCTAAACCAAAACCGGTACCCAAAATTGTACGGCTCGACAGCATGTCGCTGTTTGATTCTGGCAAATCAGCACTTAAAGACGGCTCAACCAAAATACTCGTCAACGCACTGGTGGGGATCAAAGCCAGAACAGGCTGGCTCATCGTGGTCAGCGGCCACACAGACAATACCGGCAGCGTACAACTCAACCAGACCCTGTCTTTGCAACGAGCGGAGGCCGTCCGTAACTGGATGCGTGATACCGGGGATATACCGGAAAGTTGTTTTGCCGTGCAGGGTTACGGTGACAGCCGACCGATTGTATCAAACGACACGCCTGATGGCCGTGCGCACAACCGGCGTGTCGAGATCAGCCTGGTACCGCAGGCTGACGCCTGTCGTCTGCCAGATGCAAAACACGCGTCACAGGATGTAAGTGACGTTTCAACTAAATAAATGGAGAAGTAAACATGGCAATCCCGGATTTTCTGCGGCTGAAAGACGATGGCGGCGCTGACATCAAGGAGTCTTCTTTTGAGAAGCATAACCACCTTGAGCAGATCGAGCTGCGCTACGAAAAAATCTCCTGGACCTACAAAGACGGCAACATCATTCATTCCGATTCCTGGAACGAACGTACCACGGCGTAAGCCCCAGGCGGACATATCCCTTCTGTCCGCCATTTTGTATTGCTCCGCACAGCGCCTGTCAGGTGGACGCTTTGCAGAGCAGTCACACAATTTATCGGCATGAACCTTATGGGCATCGGTTGACGGTCAAGGGCGGTAGCGTGCCTGAACAAGAGGGAACGACATGGAACATTATTCAGCAGTCCTGCTACGACGACTTAACCCTTATTGCGCCAGAGCACTGGAGGGGGCGGCTTCTTTATGTCAGATCCGTGCGCATGCAGAAATGACGCCTGAGCACTGGTTGTTAAAGTTGCTGGATCAGGGTGAAGGTGACCTGCCGGTTCTTAGTCAACAGTTGTTAAGCCATATAGCGGCAAAACAAAAGCCCTCCTCATTACAACTGACCTGGGATGACGAAAAGGGCATTGTGCTGGCGTTTGATGAACGGGCAGAAGGAGAGCCGTCATGAGCAGTTCCCTGATCAACAAGGCAACTAGCGTGGTACCGCAGCTTTTAGGGCAGTCGCGGTACCGGGTTGAGGTGCATGAATGCAGCGAATTTCTGGATGTTCTGCACTACAGCGCGGTGGAATCCCTCAGTCAGCCCTGGCGGTATGACGTTGCGGTCACCAGCTCCTCTGTGGATATTGCCTGCGGCGCGTTACTGCTGAAACCCGCGTCATTTACTTTCCAGACCCCGGTGTTTGACGGAACACCGGCGCTGCCGGTCAGGACGGTGTTCGGCGTGGTGGAATCCTTTCGCCGCGTGTCCACCTCGAATGATGAGACCCATTACGCGCTGACGATCGTTCCCCGTATCGCCCTGCTGGAGTATACGAAAGGGAGCGAAATCTACCTCAGTCAGTCAGTGATTGAGGTGGTCGAACAGGTACTGCGTAAACACGGTCTGGAAGGGCATGATTTTGAGTTCCGGCTCTCCCGCGAATATCCCTCCCGGGAGCTCATCACCCAGTGGCGGGAAACTGACCTGGAATTTATCCAGCGCCTGCTGGCGGAGGTGGGTATTTACTGGCGCTATGAAATGGACAGCCGTCTTGAGCAGGACGTGGTGATTTTTCAGGACAGCCAGCAGCAGTATGAATTTGGTGTCACCCTGCCATTGCGCAACCAGGCCGGGATGAGCGACAGCGGGCAGGAGAGCATCTGGGATATTCAGACTGCATATAAGGTGGTGAGCGGGAGTGTGGTCACCAGGGACTACAACTACCGTGAAGCGCTGAAACCGCAGGACAGTGCCGAAAGCATTTTCAGCAAGGAAGGGATCACCACCGGGGAAACATACCATTATGCGGAACCTTTCCTGACAGCAGATGACGCTGAAAGCACTGAGACCGGGGCATACTTCGCCCGCCTGCGTCATGAACGTATTCTGAACGCGCAGTCCCGCGTCAGCGGGCATTCCTCCAGCCCCCATCTGGTTCCGGGTCAGGTACTGGAAACGGACGGCACGTTACCCGATGCTGTCAGGGAAGGCATCGTCATCACCACGGTATGCACCAGCGGTTCACGCAAAAGCAGCTTTACGCTGACGTTTGAGGGTATCCCCTACAGCGAAACCGTCTGCTGGCGTCCGGCACTGCTCAGCCGCCCGGTAATATCCGGCTCGCTTCCGGCCCGGGTGGAAAGCACACAGAAAGGTGATACGTACTCCTGGCTCGACGCACAGGGCCGCTACCGGGTGAAACTGGACTTTGACCGCAACAATACCGAACAGGGCTATGCGTATTTGTGGCTGCGGCTGGCGAAACCCTATGCCGGTGATACATACGGATTCCACTCACCGCTTCTCGACGGAACGGAAGTGGCTGTCGTATTTGACGGCGGAGACCCGGATCGTCCCTACATCGCTTATGCCCTGCATGACTCAGATCATCCGGATCATGTCACCAGCGATAATCATACGCGGAACGTGTGGCGCACGCCGGCGAACAATAAGCTGCGGATGGAAGATAAGCGCCAGGAAGAGCATATCAAGCTTGCGACGGAATATGGCAAAACGCAGCTGAACCTGGGGCACCTGGTCAACAGCCAGCGTGAAAAGCGCGGTGCCGGTTTTGAACTGCGAACGGATGAACATGGCGCAGTACGTGCGGCAAAAGGGCTGTTCCTGACGGCGGATGCCCAGGCCAAAGCGCAGGGCCCGGTGCTGGAAATGGCCCCAGCCATTAACCAGATTAACCAGGCCAACAGCCAGATGCAGGCCCTGAACAGCGCCGCCGAAGCCGCCGGAGCCCTGGTCTGTGACATCAACACCCAGATTAATTTTGTGACCGACAAAATCAAAGCCCTCCAGTCAGCGGTCCTGCTGGGTAGCGCTCCGCAGGGGGTGGCAATGGCCTCAGGTGAACACCTTCAGCTCAGCAGCACCGGCAATACCATGATCAATGCAGGCCAGCATCTTGATCTCGGTGCGATGAAAAATTTGTCCGTAAGCGTTGAAAAAGCCCTCGGTCTGTTTGTGCATAAAGAAGGGGCTAAACTGGTTGCCAACCAGGGAGACATCGAGATTCAGGCTCAGCACAACACGATGGCCCTGTTTTCTGAAAAGCAGCTGACGGTGACCAGTAGTGAAGATGAAATAATTATCAGCACCCCGGAAACGCTGACGCTTAACGGTGGCGGGTCTTACCTGAGGCTGAGTAAGAACGGCATTGAGCATGGTTCATTAGGTGAGTTCATTATGAAGACGTCGAATTATATGGTACCGGGTACTGGCGCGAATCTTCCAAATGAAACCCCCAATTTCAGCCTGACGGATATTATCCAGGAAAATAAGATCAGCAGTAAGTCATTCAATGACTGATACAAAAATAGTGAACAGGGAACATAGACTATGAAATCAACGCTTAAAAATTTATTGCTTCTGTTGACTTTTGTTTTCGCAATATTTTTAAACTTCAGTTTTGGAGAAAATAACAGCCCGACACTCGATGCGAAAAGTCCAGAATTCGTTGTTAAAAAGTTTTACTCTGACTATCTCACCGCGTGGAACGACCCTGATGTGGAGAGTGGTGCAGAGAAAAGTCAGAAGGCCATTGATAGCTATACGACGCAACACCTTCAGCAACTTAACAGTGACAATGATACTGGGGCTGATTATTTTATCAACGCTCAGGAAATATGTCCTGACTGGGTTAATGAAATCGAGGTTAAAACATCTTCCGTGAGCAGTAATAAGGTTGCAGCTGAGTTAACGCTTGGACATGCTGATAGTGAATCAAAATATGATATCGGCCTTGTTCTCAAGAATGACAAATGGCTAATGAATTCGGTGAAGTTCATATCCAGAAAAACAGGCCATTGCAACGAGAGCTAACGGAGAGAGACAATGTTCAATCAAAACACTGCTCTGAGCACATTAAAATCAAATGCGGCGTCTATTGCTGCTATAAACAAAAAGAATTTTGATAGCGGCAAAGATAAAAAACTGAGATATGGAAAGTCCAGATGTGCGCATTATGTAAAATTGGCATTGATTTCTGGTGGGCTGTCGGCAAAAAACTCCGGAATTAACTCAGCAAAAGATTACGGGCCTTGGTTGGTTGAAAATAATTTTAGACCTGTTGAAGGTGTAACAACGGTAATTAGTGGTGGCGTTTATTCCATCTCAGGACAACAAGCCGGTGATGTTGCAGTCATTCAGGCCGTGGGAAAGCATACCGATGGCCATATGACCATGTTCGATGGAGCCAAATGGGTGTCTGACTTTGTGCAGGACCGTGGATTCTATCCTGCCCAAGCGTACAGGGAAAATAGTGTTGCATATAAACTTTATCGCTATGCTGGTGCAACGGCTGTAAATAAAAGTACAGCCTCTACTAAGGGGAAAATAAATATCGTTTGGCCGATCCCCTCTAACAACCGTGGAACTGAATTTCGTAGTCAGGAAGATATCCTTTCGCATCTGGGTGGGGAGTCAACCGGACAATACGCAATTGGCCGTAGTGGGATGTGGCATGGCGGTATTCATATAACACATACCACGACACCGTGGTGTGCTCTCAGTGGCAAGGCACCTTTGGAGGCATTCGATTTCCCGGTTGCTTTCAAAGGCGAGCAGGCTGTACGTTGCATGGCTGACGGCGAAGTAGTTGCTTATCGGATCTGCAAGGACTATCTGACGCTTGCTTGGGAATCCGGCCCACTGAGTTTTTCCGGCTCATTTGTGCTGGTAAAACACTACATTCAACCGGGTGATAAAGAATCCAGCGGGCTGCATTTCTACACCCTGTATATGCATCTTGCGCCGTATTCAGCTTATGAAGCTGAAGCAGAAAATCAGTGGGTCATTCAGGATACTCTAAGAGCATATTCTGAAATGGACTGGCTGACGGCGAAACTGACTTCAGATAAAACTTCACCACAAATTGCCGGACACATGCCTAAAGGGGCAAGAGTGGAGTGGGACCCAGCAGACAGCAATCTTAACGCCACAGGAAATAACAAGCGAAAATATGGCCTTGTGATACTAAAAGGATTACCAGAAGAAACCAGCAGTATCCTCACACCTGGTCAGCGCTATTGGGTTGTTGTGGATAACAACAATATTAAGCCAGCGCCGGGGGCCGCTCCAGGCTGGTGGCGGCATTTGCTTCCTCCCGCAAAGGAAGTCATGGTATTCGATAAGACAGTGAGTCTCAGTTCTCCATTTGCTATTAAGGCCGGTGACCCGATTGGCCACATGGGCTACTATCAGGCACCAAAAGACGGTGGTTATGAGGCACGATACCAGGTACATATCGAATGCACGAGCATGGATGATAATCTGGAGAACTTCCTGACCAACCCAGAAAAAGTGGGGGAGAAAAACCCGCTCTGGTTGAAGTATGCTCCTGGTCTTGCTCTTTTCACAAAAGATGTTGCGAAGGGCACTTTCGCAAAGGGGGCGACGTCAACAACGCGGACAGGAATTCTACCGTTGAGTCAGGTCACAACAGAAACTGATAACTCAACAAAGCAAGAATACTGGCAGTTGCGGCCGGAAAATGCCTATGTGCCCAAAGGCCAGGCGGAGCCTCAACTTCTGTCACAGTATGATCTGGCGAAGCTAGGCTTTAGAACTGAAACCTCAGAGCCTACCAGTTTTGATTACCTGGATGGAAAAAACCAGCCTGTTGGATTCTTCCGCAGCCTTATCAACTCACTCTATGAGGCTGCGACCGGTGATACGCGAACCAGTCATGCCCTGGTTAAGCATAATTATCAGCGCCTGCTGGATAAAATTGACAGCGGAAGTGAACGCTATTCGCCAATGGAATACTGGAGAGCACTTCACAACCCTGATTATCGTGACGTCATTCAGAAAACTATTGTAAAACATCCCAGCGACTGGTACTTCAAAAAAGACGATGCTATCTGGCAACCATTCCTGAATGCGCTGAAAAAAGACGCTCCGGAATGGAAGAAATACAGTGAGGATTTTCTCGATAAAATGGCATGGATGCAGGATGTGTCCACTGAGAAGCTCGGGCCTTCATTATGGCATATGCATCCAATAATGTTTTTGGGGATGATGAAGCTCAATAGCAAAATTAAATACATATATACTGATTATAAACTTACACTACAAGAAATGTTGAAGAAGCAACTGACAGTGTTAAATATGTATGGAAATGACCCAATATCACCCGCGTCAAGAGAACGTGTTGTGGGGGAATATATCAACCCAGAGAAATATGAAGATAAAGAGGGGGGTGGTATATTTCAGTTCTTGGTGATCAAAGGCTATATGGGAGTTCCAGAGGAACAATTAAAGGCTTTTTTAAGTGGTAAAGGAACACTATCTGGCCAAGAGAAGATATTTATCGAAGCGGCTAAGGAATACGATATAAATGAATGTTATCTCGCTGCTCACGCGGTAGTTGAAACAGGAAACGGTAGTCCAAGAGGAATGGGGGGAGGACGAACGTTCAATTATAAAAATCAAGGCGAGAGGAAAGTATACAATATGTACGGGATTGGGGCCGTTGACAACAATGCTACATTGGGCGGACTCGGCACAGCTTACTATAAAGGATGGTTTACCCCTGAACTTGCCATTGATGGTGGTGCTCAATATATATCTGCAAATTTTGTTAACAGTACAAAACATAAATTCCAAAACACTCTTTACAAGATGAAATGGAATCCTGAAGCCCCAGCCAGTCATGAATACGCATCGTCTGTCAACTGGGCAAATGAAATATCTAAAAACATCCGAAAAATTTGTGGCCATGACCTTTCGGCAATATCTTCCGATATAGTATTTGATATCCCTAGATACAAGGAGTGATTGTGAAAACCTACCTGCCATTTTTTATTTTAACATGTTCAATGATCACAGGCGCACACGGAGCTTGCCTTGACAATATAGCATCTAAAAATATCTTAATAAACTCACCTCCAAAAGAAATGATTGTAAACACACAGAATCGCTTGTATTTCTATTCTGCTCCAGAAGAAGACTGCAAAATTAAAGATTTGTTTGTTGTGAATAGTGATCATTTGCTTGCATATCATGAAAGTCAAAACTTCACATATGTAAGTTATTTAAGTGACAAAAATAAAATTACAAGCGGGTGGGTTCATTCAAATGGCGTGAGTACAGTAGCACCTCAAAATAACACACAAGATGTTATAAATATAAATGATTTTCTAGTAACCTATAAAAGCAAATCGCCTATTTTATTAGGTTCCTCATCTAAGAAATTTAATAGCTGGGCACAGAAAAGCAGACTGGAATTGTCTGACCCATCATTGGCTGGAATTGATGAAAACAATTGGACAGTATCATTCGATGGAGGATATGTCGGACTTAACGAAGTTGATAAGTCCATAGAAGGTAGGATCGATAATGATAGCGAGACCTATTTAGCTATCTTTAACATATCTGGCGCGGGGTTCGAAACATATCGTGGTATCTCAATTGGCAGCAGTTGGAATGATATGTTAGATAAATATGGCAAAGGCAAGGGGATTGTTGACGGACAATCATGTTTATCTTACCCTTACTTTTGGATGAAATTAACTTTTTGCAAAAAAGACGATTCAGTTAGCATGATAGAAATGTCTGATGTCCCACCTAAATAATGGTTCTGAGAAATGAGTCTGTATCTGGAGGGCTTTGCGATGACTACCATTATTTCGACAATGAACTGATTTTTGATGATCCAGTTTTAAAGGGACCAAATAATGAAGCATCTCAATTTAAATTTGTTTTTGTCATTGTCGCTATTTGCAGGGAAGTCAATCGCTTCAACTAATTGCAAAGCAGACAATAGTTATTATTCTTACAATCCCTCTCAAGAACCAGTACCCAAAGAAGCTACATCAAAGGGACGAGTTTATTTATACTCCTTACCCAATAGCGATTGTAAGACGAGCATATTCATCATCAATAATGATAAAGTGCTTAAGTATAGAGAAAACAAAGAATATAGTTTCGTAAACTTTGTTAATAAAAATGGCGCAGTCGTTGATGGATGGGTAAAGAACGAAGAAATTTCCCCTGGTGATGAACAGAATAATGAGTTAACCTACGATGATTTTGCATGGACAGAAAATGGTCAAAAAACCGTTCTTTTAGGAAAGGCCACACCTGAATTAAATAAGTGGACTAAAGAGTTTGGTGTAAACCTTCCTGATCCCGACAATCACGGTTTTAATAATGGGTTCGAATCCTGGACTTTAACAATTAAAAACGAAATTGTAACAATATCTCAGTCCAATGAGATAATAGCGAAAAGATTAGGTTTTGATGATACATATGTGTCAGCGATCACATTTATTGATAATAAATACAAAACCACACGAGGCATAAAAGTCGGCGACAGCTGGAATATGGTAACTTCAAAATATGGAATGAGTAGTCATAAGGATACTGAGGACGGTTGCAGATTTTATCAGTACTTTGATATGAAGCTAAGCTTCTGCCTTGATTCATCGAATATTGTGCAGTCTATTTCGTTTGAAAACTACCCGAAAAAACCATAGCAGTTATTGCTGATTCAGCATACATAGACATGGATGGTTCATACTTGGCTCAAGGTAGAGCCTTAATAAAAATACATACTTCAAAGCGATAAAAGGACTTTTAATGAAGGAAAGCATAATTCTGAAGTTTATCTTCCTAATCTCAATTTATTTATATTCCAGTGTTGCATTTGCGAACGACGTTTGCGGAAATTATGGAAGAGAATCTGAAACATCGCAAACTTACATTAATCCGGATAACACTTCTTTTGAAGTGATATCCACAAAGCGGCTTCATTTCTTTAGCTCCCCGAATAAAACCTGCAAAATAAAAGACCTTTTCTTGGTGCCAGGAGATATTATAACCGGGCATACAGAATACAACGGCTATGTTTCTGCTTCTTATGCAAAAAATGAGTCATGGTCAGTCACTGGATGGCTTGACAAATCACAACTAAAACACATCGACATAAAAAACAATCACCCTATAAAAAATCATTGTGAATTAGTTTCTGATTTAGCGGCGACTCAGGCTTTTAGCGGAGGGCTCAAAACACCAAGCAATGCATTCGCAACAGCGGTTAAGACAAAGGTTATGCATCTATAATGCGCCTGACCGAAACTGCCCAAAAGAAAGCACTTTTATTATTAAAGGTGACAATGTATATGCCCTCAAAAAATATGCAGATTTCATTTTGGCACAGTATGTGACAACTTCGGGAAAAGATGTATTCGGCTGGATTCCCCAATCAGAACTAAAAGAATTCAATCCAACCACCACACTTCATAATAGCACTCAAATTAATATTATTGACTTTATCGTCATAAAAAATAAGAAATGGATTGGGATTGGTTCTTTCTATAGCAATAAACTTTCTGGCATAGATGAAGACGAAACAGGTTCTTCTTATATAGGAGACTTCCCTAATGGTGCCGGAGGGTTATATAAATACACAATGCATAATTATAAAGATATAAGTTTGGTTTCCTCAAATGCCAATTATGATAAGAGACAATATACAATTGATGATGATTATATAATCTCGGCAATTAACATAGAAACGCCAGCGTATTCTACGTTACGCGGAATAAAAGTTGGCGACCCTGCTGATAAAGTGTTTAAAGCCTATACTGCGAATCAGGCACAAATAACACCTGAAAAAATCAGTTACACGCCAGGTGATATGTATCTGGATTTCACACTAAAAGCTAACAAAGTAGCATCAATTAACATGGGGATACCTATCCCTGGAGAGGAATAAAATGCTTCAGATAATCAGAAAAGGCGATAAAACTACCCACGGTGGTTCAGTACTGACCGCCTCAGAAACGATGAAGTTTGGCGGTATCGGCGTTGCCCGCAAAGGCGACAAAGTGTCCTGCCCGGTTCCTGGACATGGCCCTACAACCATCGTAGAAGGAAACCCTGATTACCTTGATCATGGTATCCCGGTTGCCTTTCACGGCCACAAATGTGCCTGTGGTTGCACATTGATTAGTTCATTTGCCGCAGCAAAGGTTGCCTGATTATGCCCGTCTGGCTGGATGCCATCCCTGAAAAGGCTCCTAAGATAGCGCGTCCCGGCACCGGCCGTTGGCTGCTTTTTCTCGCGTTTGTCATGCTGGCGGGCATAGCACTCACGCTATGGTGCTGGACGTCAGAGCGAAGCGGCTTTGTCTTCTGGTTCACCGCTCTGGCTCTTCCATTTTGCACCTGGGGGCTTATTTTCGGTTTACGCCGGTTTGCCTATAAAGCAGAACAGGTTGGTGCTGAATCACGCAATGCCGCGCGGGAAGCACTCATCGACAGTGAAATTCTGCGCGGTCAGCGCTGCGCCTGGATCCTCGGCACATATATTCAGAGTCCGGCCGGAAACAAAACCGGCGACCTGCTGGAGGTAATGAAGGTCGCTGCTCCCGCTATCGATTTCTCACACCCAAGAGGATGCGACAAACCGGTCAGATACGCGGCATTAACAGAATATCAGACGGATTTATTGAAAGCGCTGACAGCAGCGGTCACCAAGCTGACCACGCGTGTAGATGTAATCGTTCAGCCACTTCCTTCAGAGCTGCCATGCTGGCTGATGCTGGACTGTGACAGTGACCTGTATCCCCTGGTTGAAGAGCAGCTAACAGCCGAGCTCTTACTCAAAACAGGTAGGATATTTCGCCTGCTGGCTGGAAAAGGTCTGGGTGCGTTTGATGTCTGGCTGGACAAGCGATGGGACAACCCGGGCATCCTGGTTGCTATCACGCTGTCCTTACCGCCTTCTCCCCGGGAAGAAGACGCTGATGCCGTCTCGATGGTGGTATTGAGCAACCGCAAAACTCACGCCTGGCCGGATGCGCTCCGCCTTCATCGCCCCGAAAAGGGAGCAGAAACAACGCTCACAAAGTCACTCACCCGGGCGCTGCTCTGGGCAAAGACCAGGCCCGACGAACTTAAAGGAAGCTGGATCTCCGGCCCCACGTTGACGAAAGGCAGCAGCTGGAATAATGCCTGCGAAGAGAGCGGAGTTGAATTTAGCCTTTCAGAAGACAACTTCAGTATCGACCCTGTGCTGGGTTACTCCGGCCATGCGGGTCCATGGATTGCTATCACCCTCGCCGATGCAGTCTTTGAACAACGAGGGGTGCAGGTTATCGCCGCACAACCCGCCGCTGACAAAGATGACATCTGGATCGCCGTCATCACCAAAGAAGAAGTTCGCAAGGAATCGCCCAGGAATGCCTAAGGTAAAAGTAAAAACTCTCATTGGCTCCGTTGTAACTGTCGCCTTTTTTCTGACGGTCATCGTGGCATTTCTGTTTTATGCCTTTCCGGAAAACGTGGCTTCGGCCACCGGCTTCGGACCCTATGACCGCCAACGCATACTCACATTATGCGCCATACTGGTTGCTGCGTTGTTTTTACTTGGCTGGCTGACTGAGAAGGCTTTCGACCACGCGGGTAAATCCGGATTGTACTTCCACTGGGGGCAGAAAAAAGCGGAGTGTATCTCTCCGGTGATGAATGCCATTGCCAGCGAAGACGACGACGAACCTGTCTTCAGCGAAGACGCGGTGTCTGAGCATCTGAGGTTTCGCTATGGACGTCGCTGGCAACATAAGGTGCGACTCCTGCTGGTGATGGGTAATCCGGACGACGTCCAAAAAGCGGCCCCGGGCCTGTGTCATGACCTATGGCAGGAAGGCGACGGCAACGTGCTGATTTATGGTGGTGACGCGCAGTCACTTCCGGATGAGATCTTCCTTTCAAAACTGAAGTGCCTGCGATCCGGGCAACCGATTGATGGCATCATTCAGGTAATAAGTACCTCAGCCCTCCCTACGGATAGGGAACGGGATGCCTTCTTGCGTTGCCGCCAGAAAGCCGACCATCAGCTTGGCTGGCAGGCGCCTGTCTGGCTGTGGCTGACTGACAACGCTACCGGTGCTCAGCAGGGCGAGGAAACGGCGGCGACAGGGGTTATCTTCGGGCCGGAATGCACCGTAAAAAGCGCGGGTGAAGGGTTTTCTACACTGGCGCTACACCTGCAAAAAGTGGGTATGGCAAAGGTACTGAATAATCCGGCTGATTTCGGTCTGCTTCAGTTGTCTCTCCGACTACGGCAAGAGCTGAAAGACAGTCTGGCTGTTTTGCTCAGCGGGCTGATGCAGGGATCCGCGGCCTGGCGTTTACGCGGTGTCATGTTCAGCCCAGAACTGGCTGTTGCCGGAACGATACCAAACACACGCCTCGACACACCGACCTGGAAAGCCGTCATTGATGACTGTGATGCCTCCAGCGGCAGAAAGCTGGGCTTCGACTGGCTGAAGATGCTGCGGTTAATTCTGCTTTCCCTGATTGTTCTGTGGGGGGCCGGTACACTGCTGTCCCTGATCGTTAACCGTACCCAGTTTTATCAGGCGCAGGAAACCGCGAGGCAGGCAGCAGATACCGCAAAACCACTGACTGAACGCCTGCACAACCAGCTCGTACTACAGCAAGCCATTGCCCGTCTGCAACATCGTGAGGCGACCGGCGCTCCATGGTACACACGATTTGGTCTTAATCAGGACGGCGACACGCTGGCCGCACTCTGGCCGCTGTATGCGAAAAATAACGCACAGCTGATGAGGGATGCCGCAGCAGATAGTCTCAGGCAGCAGTTGAATGCCTTTGTGCGACTTCCTCCTGCCAGTGATGCCCGTACGCAGGGTACACAGCATACCTACGACGTGCTCAAAAGTTATCTGATGATGGCTCGTCCGGACAAAGCGGACGCAGAATGGCTGGCAAAAAACGTGCTGAAAGCCTTACCGAAACGCCAGAATGTGCCGGATGGCACGTGGCAGGCGCTGGCCCCGAAACTGCTGAGCTTCTATGCGCAGAACCTCCCGGCACACCCGGAATGGAAAATTAAGCCTGATGCTGAACTAATCAGCACGGTCCGTCAGATCCTGCTCAAGCAAATAGGCCAGCGGAACGCTGAGTCCGGGTTATATCAGGAGATGCTTAAGCGTGTGGCCAGCAACTGGCCTGATTTAACGCTTGCCGATATGACCGGCGACACCGATGCCTCAACGGTATTCCGCACTGACGAAGTCGTCCCGGGAATGTTTACGCGTCAGGCCTGGGAAGAGCAGGTACAGGATGCGATTAACGAAGTCGTCAAAGCCCGCCGCGATGAAATTGACTGGGTGCTGACGGAGAAGACACATCAGACAGGGAGTGATATCTCCCCGGAGGCATTGAAGGCCCGTCTGACTGAACGCTACTTTACCGATTTTGGTAATGCCTGGCTGAAAATGGTCAACAGCATTCAGTGGCAGGAAGCTGCGTCACTGTCTGAGGCGATTGCCCAGCTCAGTCTCATTGGTGATGTCCGTCAGTCCCCGCTGGTTGCCCTGATGAACACGCTAAACTTCCAGGGGAAAACGGGGCAGAAGGGGGAGCTACTTGCCGACTCGATAGTGGACTCAGCGAAGAAGCTGATCGGTCAGAAAAAAAATGCAAAACAGTTTATAGAGCAAGCTCAGGGTCCTAAAGGGCCGCTCGATGGGGTGTTTGGGCCACTTATGGGGGTGATGGAAGGTAAAGAAGGTACCAGTAGAAACGGTAATCTCAGTTTCCAGTCCTGGCTGGCCCGCGTAACTCAGGTGCGGCTCAAGCTTCAGCAGGTCACCAGCGCCCCGGATCCGCAGGCCATGTCTCAGATGCTGGCTCAGACCATATTCCAGGGCAAAGCCATCGATCTGACCGATACCCGCGACTACGGCAGTCTGGTTGCGGCGAGTCTGGGGCAGGAGTGGAATGGATTTGGCCAGTCGTTGTTTGTACAACCGCTTGATCTGGCCTGGCGGCAGGTACTTGTCCCGGCTGCGGGTAGCCTCAATGCCCGTTGGCAGGCAACCATTGTCGATCAGTGGAATAAGGCCTTTGCGGGACGGTACCCGTTTAAAGCCACTGGCAGCGATGCCTCCCTGCCATTACTGGCTCAGTTCCTGCGTAGCGACTCGGGTCGAATCACTACCTTCCTGAAAACGAATCTTGGCGGGATCCTCCACCAGGAGGGGAATCGCTGGGTCATTGACCCTTCCGCAAGTCAGGGGATGGTTATCAGTCCGGATTTTCTCCGGGCGATTAATCAGCTGGCTGAGCTGTCTGATATCGTTTTTTCTCAGGGCGATGCCGGTGTTAACTTCGAACTGATGGCGCGTCCTTCACGGGATGTTGCCAGGGTGCAACTGACCCTCGATGAGCAGCATCTGGATTACTTCAATCAGATGGAAAGTTGGCAGAGTTTTATCTGGCCGGGGAATACTTACTATCCAGGCGTCTCGCTCAGCTGGCGTAGTGTAAACAGTGGCATGCAACTCTACGCCAGTAATCAGGGTAACTGGGGCTTCATTCGCCTGCTGAACAAAGCCCGGATCACACCTCTTGATGCCAGCCGTACGCAACTGGTGTGGATCACTGCCGATGGTAATCCTCTGAAGTTTGTGATGCGCAGCGAGCTCGGCAATGGCCCTCTTGCATTACTGAAGCTACAGGGATTCACGCTGCCCGATACTATCTTCAGTGTCGCCGCTGGCGCAGAAGAGCGCCAGTAACGATGGGCGGGCAAACTTATCCCCGTGGTAGTTTATGGCCTTTCGGCAGTGTCAGGCATGGCTCTGTGACTGGCTGAAGCATAATCTCGCGCCAAAGGAAGGATTCCTTTGTCCCATGATTATGTAACGTTCCCCACCGCATATCGTTTGTATGACGCTCGCTCAGGATCCGCTTTCCCGCAAGCACACTCCGATGAGGATAGAGTATCTCGCGTTAACTGAACCGCCCGACCCGTGCCATGGTGCTCTGTGGCTAATTTTCTATTTAAAAATTTTCAGGAATGCCGTGCATGGATGATTTGACCCTGCGCTATTACGAAGCAGAGATGCGTTACCTGCGTGAGGCGGGTAAAGAGTTTGCCCGAGCCCATCCGGATCGGGCAGCAATGCTTAATCTGGATAAACCCGGCGCCCGCGATCCCTATGTGGAACGTCTGTTTGAAGGCTTTGCCTTCCTGATAGGCCGTCTGCGTGAAAAGCTGGACGATGATCTGCCGGAAATGACCGAAGGGCTGGTAAGTCTGCTGTGGCCGCATTATATGCGGACTATCCCGTCGCTGGCCATCGTCGAGTTCTCTCCTGACTGGCGTAGTCTGCGTCAGGTTGAAATGCTGGCGGAAGGCTTCTCCGTTCTGTCACGTCCTGTCGGGCCGCATAGAACCGCCTGTCAGTACCGGACGACCCGCGATGTGCCGCTACAACCACTGCACCTTGCAGATGCTCGCCTCCATACTGAAACCGATGGCCGCTCTGCTATCCGTCTGCGCTTCGAATGCCCTGAAAAAGTGGACTGGAGTAAAGCCGGGGTAGACAAAGTCGCCATTTTTCTTAACGCAGAGAGTCCGGTTAGCTCTGCGCTGCATCTGGCAATGACCCGGCGTGTACATGCAATGTATGCCCGTCATGCCGGGACGCATACTGAACGTTATCAGTTTGATGGCTGGTGCAAACCCATGGGTTTTGATGACAATGATGGCCTGTGGAAGAAAGCCGATACTGCCTTCAGTGGTTACCAACTGCTGCTTGAATATTTCAGCTTCCGTCCAAAGTTTATGTTCGTTGAGCTGCGCGGCCTCGACGCCATCGGGCTCACTGCGGCCAGCACCTGGTTTGAAATCGACATTGTGCTCAGTGAAGCCTGGTCATCCGATCTGCCTTTTGAGACAGAAAACTTCCGGCTGCACTGTGCCCCGGTCATCAATCTTTTTACCCTCGAAGCCGATCCGCTGACACTTGATCCGCTGGATAACGAATACCTGCTCAGGCCGCTGCGTCTTCAGGATGGTCACACCGAGATTTACAGCGTCGATAACATCCACGGTGCGGTGAAGAATGGTAAACACCCCTATGTACCGTTCACCAGTTTCCGGCACCGGGGCGGTATGATGCGCCACGATGCCCCTGAACGTTATTACCACACCCGCGTGAAACGCGGCCCCTCTGGCCTGTATGACACCTGGCTAATTCTCGGGGGACGTTCATTCGAGCTGGAGCAACTGTCCGAAAAACCAGAATCCCTCTCGATGCGAATAACTGGCACCAACGGCCAGCTTCCGCGCAAAGCGCTGGAAAGTACGCTCCTGGACAGAGTGGTCAAAACCGGCAAAGTGCCCGTCAGGGTACTGAACGTCACAGCCCCGACGATGCCGCTATATCCCCCGGCAAACGACCGTTTTCACTGGCGGGTGATGAGCCACCTTGGTTCAAACTTCCTCAGCATGATGGACAATCCGGAGGTTCTGCGGGGCACGCTGGCGCTCTATGACTGGACCGACGATGAAATGAACCGACGTCGGCTTGAAGCAATTGTTGCCGTGAAGCACACCCTGATCCGCCGTTTTGAGAAGGGCTTTATGCTTCGGGGCGTGGACATAGAGGTCACGCTGAACATGGATAATTTTGCAGGCGAGGGCGATGTAAACCTCTTCGGCGAGATGCTGCACCGGTTCTTCGCGCTCTATGCCGATATTCACCTCTTTAACCAGCTCACGCTGGTACTGCAACCGACAGGGAAACGACTGA
>PPYF01298451.1_pt1 | contig 30430 bp, 33 predicted proteins | sample 1559871 | NCBI WGS metagenome assembly PPYF01 (sample SAMN08240021, study PRJNA423297) | Human gut metagenome, whole genome shotgun sequencing project.
CAAAGTGTGATTTAGCAATATAGTAGGATTTCTGTGCATGACATGGAGAATAGTTTCCTTCTCTTAGATATCGCTTCCACTCACGACTAATACTAGAGGGATAACGATGAAGTAACTTAGCAATTTGAGACAAATTTAGGCCTTGCGTACGGTAAACGAGAATACTTTCACGCTCTTCTATGGTAAAGTGATGGTAGCTCATAAGACTTCCTTTCGTAACTAGTTCGTTCAATTCTATTTTACTAGAGAATCTTATGAGTTTTTATTGTGCACTTATATTGTATATTCAAACTATAAATGGTCTGAATATTTTGATATAATGGAAAAAACTTATTTTTACATGGGGGATTTTATTGTGACAAGAGCCAAGGAGCTGCTTAAACAAAGGTACTATAAGCCAATCAAAGATCATCCTGAACTATTTGTTGAAATCGAGTTGGAATACCCTGTAGTTAATTTGAGTGTGAATGATACTGATGTTTCTCTATCGAAATAACTATTTATCTATCTTCTAAATAATTTTGATTTTCATGCGGATAAGTTTGATTCTGATAATAATCCTATTCAGCTTATTGACCAGGTTTCTGGTGATATGATTCTTTTTGAAGTCTCATACAATATAATTGAATTTGCTTTTGCAAAGGCTAGTCGCATTGCTGAAGTTAAGGAACGTCTAGGCACTTACCTCAGTATGATTCAACCGTATCTTCGTGACCATAATCATGAGTTGCAAGGATGGGGCGTAAAATCCAAACTGGGCAAAAAATGATAATAGGCCTGTTAAATCTCCTCGTTATAAGATGCTTATGAATTTTCTTGAGCTCTCTAAAGCAAAGAATGATCCTTTCTTTCACTATTATCCTGAATATGGCTCTTTTATCTGTGGAAGTCAGGTACAGTTAGATGTCTCAAAAACATCCTATTCGAGAGTTCTAAATGCTTTTAATCAAATAGAGGGACCCAAGGCGGTATTATTGGTAAACTATTAATTTTGGGGTTCTGATTGGGATCTTGCGCTTTCACGTGATGTTTTCTGGGAGAATTCCATGCATGGTGTGTTTGAGGAAAATGCGGGGGTATTTCCGAAGGTGTTTGAAAACGAAGATGACTATTTTTCTTATCTATCCGAGACTGCAATTTTTACAGTTACGAGGGGTGAAGTGACTTACTATTTTGAACCTATTCGTGCTAAAGACTACTTGAATAAACCAGCTATTCAAGCCTGGTCTATTCATGGTAAAGAAGTTTCAATTCAGCCGAGTGAGGACGACTTTCAAATGCATCGTTCTTATCAATTTCAAGATTTAACGACTAGAGGAACCGTTGAGTTTCGAAGTGTTTGTACTCAGCCTTTCTCAGCGACTTTTGCACCAGCAGCCCCCTTCATCTTGGACTTTTAGTTAACTTAGAGGCACTAGAAAGTATTTTAAAAGGCACATCTTTATTTGAAGTTTTTGATTATGATTATCCTAGAATTCGTTGCTTGTTTTCGAAAAAGACAATCTCAAAGACTGATTTAAAATTGATCTTGCCTTTGACAGAGGCTCTGCTAACTTGTGCAGAGGATGGGCTCAAAAATCGTGGCTTTGGAGAAGAAGTTTACTTAGCTCCTCTTCAAGAAAGATTAGCTGCTTTGAAAAATCGTTTAGACTAACTCCAGATAGTATAAATGTAATGTTTCGGAAAAGCTAAAAAAGTCAAAAAGCTTATTGACAATAGCATACAATAAATGGTATTATATAACAGTTGTTTCGAAAGAGACAAAAGAGAGTTTCAAAAAACTTTCAAAAAAGGATTGACATTGATTGTCAAACTTGATATAATAACTAATGTTGTTAGCGGAAATGGCGGAATTGGCAGACGCGCAGGACTAAGGATCCTGTGACCGCTTTAGGTCGTGAGGGTTCAAGTCCCTCTTTCCGCAGAGTAACCAGTCAAGAGACTGGTTTTTTTATATTAAAAAAAATCAAAACGCTTACAAATCTTAGAAAAACTAGTTTTTTGAGTCTAATTGTGATAAAATAAACATGTAAACGGGTTCAAACCCAAAAAAATATAGGAGGCCTTTATAATGGCAATCGTTTCAGCAGAAAAATTTGTTCAAGCAGCTCGTGACAATGGTTATGCAGTTGGTGGATTTAACACAAATAACCTTGAGTGGACTCAAGCTATCTTGCGTGCAGCAGAAGCTAAAAAAGCTCCAGTACTTATCCAAACTTCTATGGGTGCAGCTAAGTACATGGGTGGTTACAAATTGTGTAAAGCTCTTATCGAAGAATTGGTTGAATCAATGGGAATCACTGTACCAGTTGCTATTCACCTTGATCACGGTCACTACGATGATGCTCTTGAGTGTATCGAAGTTGGTTACACTTCAATCATGTTTGATGGTTCACACCTTCCAATTGAAGAAAACCTTAAATTGGCGAAAGAAGTTGTAGAAAAAGCACACGCTAAAGGTATCTCAGTTGAAGCTGAAGTTGGTACTATCGGTGGTGAAGAAGACGGTATCGTCGGTAGAGGTGAATTGGCACCAATTGAAGATGCTAAAGCTATGGTTGCAACTGGTGTTGACTTCTTGGCTGCAGGTATCGGTAACATCCACGGTCCTTACCCAGAAAACTGGGAAGGTCTTGACCTTGACCACTTGCAAAAATTGACAGAAGCTATACCAGGTTTCCCAATCGTATTGCACGGTGGATCAGGTATTCCTGATGATCAAATCAAAGAAGCTATCAAACTTGGTGTTGCTAAAGTTAACGTTAACACAGAATGTCAAATCGCATTTGCTAACGCAACACGTAAATTTGTTGCTGAATACGAAGCAAACGAAGCAGAATACGACAAGAAGAAACTCTTCGACCCACGTAAATTCTTGAAACCAGGTTTCGAAGCTATTACAGAAGCTGTTGAAGAACGTATCGATGTATTTGGTTCAGCAAACAAAGCTTAATTAGACTATATAAACTTGAAAATAAAGGGTTTGTCCAATGTGGACAAGCCTTTTTCTTGTGTTTTGCCACAGATTTGCCACACTTATTGTGTAAGAGTATCAAGTATAGGTATAATTTGATCCTTTGTTTTTTTAGTGATATGCAAATAAATTTCTGTTACACGACTACCTCTAGAATGTCCAACACGATCTTGAATGGCCTCTAAAGGTACTCCTTGTTCAGCCAAGAAGCTGATATGCGTATGTCGGAAGATATGAGTTGTAATATGTTTCTTGAAACTAAGCTTATTGTCAATATCGATTCCTGCCCGTCTCGGGTTTCCATTGCGGTTTAGTTTACCATTTTCTGAAGAGTTTAGGAAGTTGTTTAATACACTGTAATGTAGAGGAGTACCATTGTAATCAGGTTTATGGATGCTCTTAGAGGTGAAAATCCATCCATTATCTTTATAATCAGGATTGAATCTTATATGTTGGTGATTTAACTCAATTTCCTCTTTAAGAATTTCGATAGCCCTTTTAGATAATTGGACATTTCGGTAACTTTGTAAATTTTTTACATTACCTTCATAGCTATCTTCTGAGGCTCCTCCATGAGTAGCACGAGTTCTAATAACTGAGGCTATATTTTTATTAAAATCAATAGCTTCCTCCTTTAAACCGAGCACTTCACCAATACGCATTCCGGTTAGTGCTTGAAATTCAAAAATACGTGCATACTGTTCATTGTACTTACGAACAATGGATAATACTTCTTTGAGTTCCCAAGATTCAAGATATTGATCTTCTATATCTGATTTCTTTAAACGATCTAATTCGTCAGAAAGCCCTTTCCTACCAATACTTATATAGGGCATTGGATTTTGGTCAGGAGAAATGTAATCATGAAGAATGGCAAACTTATAGATTGATGTTAAATCGGATTTTACACCTTGTGCGAGCCTTTTATGGTTTCCTATAGGATAAAGATTATCAAGTAAGTTTTTAATTAAACTAGATGGAATATTTTTTAAAATCGAATTCTTAGGGATTTGCTTAGTAATATGGTTACGGTATCTACCATCTTCACCTGCTAATGTTTTAGGAGCAACTAGTTGTCTTTCAACTCGTTCATTATGCCATTCATTCCAGACCTCATCAAGCGTGATATCTGATTTTTCTAGAAGAATAGTTCTAGTCAGCTCTTCATAAACCTTATTGGCCTTCTCTTGAAGTTCTTTATGGATAATAGCTTTAATTTGAGGAGATAGTTTTATTTTTCCTGTGGTATCCTTTTTATTTACGATAGTATACCAATCAGATAGAATTTCTCTGCGTTTATTCGTTAACTGGTTATTGAAGTAGGTTCTAAATTTTACTTCAATATATCCAGTTTTATCAGCAGGTCTTATTGTCTTTTGAGTAATATTAGCTATTTTAACTTGCTCCATTATCCCACCTCCTTAAATCGTTTATTTTGCCTATAGCGTAAGAAATTTAAGAAACCCTCGAAGTTGATCCAAACAGTTCTGTGACCGGAATTAATCACATAGTCTTTGAATTGGGGATTCATTCTCATCTCAGTTAGCAGATTGTTTAAGGTCTTCAATTTTAATCCTTCAAATCTTTTCATTAATGCTAACTTATCACCCCATTCGGCTTTGCAGTTTTCAACTGGTACGTATTTAAGCTCTAGCATAAATAACTCCTTTCTATTTTCCAATAACATAAGTAAATTGTTTTGCTGTTTCTGCATCAAAAGTGCGGTAGCTAATGACTCCTAGGCCTTTGACGTTAGATTCAGAGATAAGAATAGATCCATCTGATTTGACTTGTTCCACGAAGGCAATGTGTCCATAGGTTGGGTCTGCTCCAGCTTGTCTTGGGCTAAAAGATAGTGCGGAGTGTTCGGTAGGGGTATGAGTTGTTTGGTAACCAGGGGCATTCATCCATTGACCCCCATTTCCCATGTACTCTCCGAAGCTAACACCGACCTCTTTTCCTCGGTTGTAGACAAACCAGGTACATTGTCCCCAGGGATAAGACAGACCTGTATAGCTTGAGGTATTGATTTCTATGGTGAGGCTGTAGCCTTGTGGGACGTCCCCAGTTGTGACACCACCTCCGTCTCTGGTTTTTCCTGTCGTTTGTTCAGGGGCCTTTGGTGTGCCTCCATGCTCATCGATATAAGTATCGAGTTTTTGCATGGTTTCAGCACGCCTTTTTCCTGAGCCAGAAGTATCGGTGAAATAGACTCCCCCATCTGTTGATGTATTGAGAGAACCACTCGCAAATTTTTGAGCTTTGTCATCTTGGACCTTGAAGGTTTCATTTTTATTGCCAATGATGGTCTGATTGGTGAGTCTAACAACTGCCACCTCATCGTTAAAATTATTGGCATTTTCTGGATTAGAGTCGAACGACCCAAAACCAAACATATTAGAACCAGGATTTGTAGCGACTCCAGCTGTTCCAAATGAACTTTCATTTAAGGCAATCGCTACAATGGCACGAACATCTAGATTAGACTTAGCCTCCCAATCTAGGAGCTTTTTCCCATTGATGCGCTTCTTGTCATAGGAGATTCCTAAAGTATCTAAAAAGCCGTCTAATTGCTCTGCTTTAATACCATAGCGATGGACGAGTAAATTATGGGTATAGGGATCTCCATTTGACCAGTGGTCCGTGTAGGTTGACCCATTTGGTGATTGAAATGAGCCCCCAGTGCTACCTCCTCCAACTGCTCCCATAATGATGATAATGATAAAAACAGGAAAGAAGAGAGGGATGAGGCTAGACAATAAATACCATTTTATTTTTTTCATCGACTCTCCTTTCTACTTAATGTCTTTAATGTCTGATATAAGCTGTAAATAGAACAGTCCCAAAGCGCCATTTGGCATCTAAGACGACGGAATGAGCTTTTGTTTGTGCAATGATTTGGTCTTTGTCTTTTTCTGAGACTGGAAATAAAAGAAGGAAATCGACGGAGCGTTTTCCTTCTTGGTAGGCCTTAAAAAGTGTTTCTTCAAGCATTCTTGGAAAAGCTGTTCTTGAGCGTATTTTAGTATTCATTCTATTCTCCTCTCAATTGGTTTAGGCGTTGCGTTAAACGATCTCGTCGCTCGATATTAGCTCTTATTTTATCGTCTCGAGTTAGAGTTTTGCGATAAGCACGGGTGAAGGCATTAGATCCTTGAGCTTTATACATAGCTTGAGGATCCTTATAGGCATCCAATCTACGTTCTAGGGTATTGATACGATGTTGTTTGAATGGCGACATCCACTCTTCTTTGAGCGTTTGGAATTCGTCCTCTGAACTAGGTGTTCCTTCTGACATGATTGGTGAGTCACTTGGAGGTGTTGGTTTTTCTTCCCCAATCGTCTTGAAGTTATCAGGTGGTGTCTGTGTTGGAGGAATGATTGGTTCTGGAGATTCTGGAGTTATTGGAGCCTCTGTTGGTCCAGATGGCATAACTGTTTCTGGTTGGCTTGGTTCCTTACGAGTAAAGAAGGAACCAGCATTTTGGAAATGGCTCTTGGCATTCATCATCACCCCAGTCCCAAAACCAGCACCAGCCAATGTAAAGTTTCCGAGGTGTTGGGCCGTCGCAAGGCTTCGTGTTGGGACTTGTGAAGCAACCTCTTTGCTTTTTGTGACGCCATGTTCAACTTTAGTACCAATATCTGTCGCAACCATTCGAGCTTTGGAGCCAAGAATGAATTGGAGGAGTTGTCCTTTAAATCTCCAGATGAGGAAATAGATGACACCTTTAGACACCACCGATACTAAGAGTTTGAAGACAAGACCAAATAAAAGAAGTGACGGTAAGGTTTTTAGAACACCATCAAACCCATTTGTGACAATGTTTTCAATCATTTTTTCAATATAGAAAATAAGGAGTGTTAGGAGAGTTGTAATCGCTGGAAAAATCAATCCCCCAAACATAACTTTAAGCACTCCAAAGACCAACTCTTGCATCCTTGGAACGAATGACATGAGAAGGACTACTGGAAAAAGTAGAATCATAGTGAGGACAAGGATTTGAGCTACTACATTTAAGAGCTGGATAAGGATAATGGGGACGGCTAATACAAAGGCTTCTACAATTTTAAAAATCACATAGAACACCCGAGTGAAGATGAAGTCTGGCATAGCTGACACCCAACGGTTTTTTTCACCATCATCGTTGGCGCCCTCTCCTAAATCATCTAAATACTTGGAACGTTCTTTCGCTTTGACTGCCTTAAAGTTTCCATTCTTATCACTCGTTCCAAGAACTTTACTGTCGTCAAAGGCTTCTTCCTTGCCATCTTGGCTGTTCTTGTATTTTCCATTTTCTTGACCAGTATTGACGAAGACATAGGCTTTATAGGATGTTTCTGCAATGTAGCTATCTGACATCGATTTTCCAATTTTAATTGACTTGTCTTTGGCATAGTCAACCTTAATGCCTGCAATTTTTTTGGTAACGTCTTTAGAGACGTTATTGACAGTATCAAGGAGATAGAGACCACCAGAAGTTCCAGCAACTGTCCCAAAGTACCCCAGAGCTAATAGGAGTACTAGACAGACATGAAGGAGTGTTCTTGAAAAGGAGCCTTTTGAAAAGAAATATTGGTAGAACAGGTAGAAAGCTAAAACCAAAAGCAAGGTGCCTACAAGTGATTTGTTGGTAATGTTACCAGTATTAGAGCCCGTAAATCCATGCCAAATACTGCTTGCCCCATGAAAGACATAGGTTTTATAGGTGGCATAGAGATCAATCTTTTCTAAGATGCGAATGAGGAGGGAAAAGAAGCCAACGACGGCATTGAGAATGAAAAAGAAGAGGTTAACGAAGAGTTCATTAATTAGGACCCAGGCCCCATTAAAGGAGCCAAAGTTGGTTGGTTCCATGTAGGACTTTAGGGAGAAGATATCCACTCCCTTTAGCTTGGCAAAAGCTTCTTGCATCGGTTCACCTCCTAACTAGCGTATTTATTTTCGAGACTTGAAGATACTGTTGCTTTCATAGGTTTTAGAAGCATATCAATATCTTCAAAGAGATTGTGGACGGAAATCATATTGAGATTACCGTAGACATCGTAGTAAAGGCACTGACCAGAAATCATATTATCTATCCATTCAAGGTTACTTTCAGTGACTTCGAGATTGACGTGTCTGAGAATATCTTCACGTTCAGATTTTTCATAGAAGGCAAAGATAGTCCCAAATCCAGTCGTGTCGTCGTCATTTTCGGCATCATGTACAGATTGTGTAATCAGTGCTAGGGTATTGTTTTTAGAGCGTCCAATACGTCTCATATTTTTGATTACGGCTTTTCCTTCTGCGGATTTCATCAGAATCCAAGCTTCGTCAAAGAACTCAATGGTATCTTCATTTTCATTGCGTTCGCCAAAGTGGGTACAAAAGGCTCCAAGCGCAAACATGAGGGCTATGGAATTTCGTTCGTGGTCTGAAATTTTTGTGGAGTCATCTTTTGGAAGCTTGAGGTTATTGACTTCTAGGATAGTGACTCGGGACTCATAGTTAAGCCCTGGGGTTGTGCCATCTGAGAAGGCGAGTTCCAATATGGAGTTTGTCACAATGGACGTTAGATAGCGACCAACTGAGGCAATCTCAGAAGAGGAAGCATTCCTTAAGGTTTCTAAGACATGCTTAAACCCGACGTTTTCACCAGCCACTCGACGTTCTACGATAGTATTGATGGCTTCTGTGATGGCTGTTTTCTGATCCATCGTTACGTCATCGACAGCTTGTAGGAGAAACTCGAGCATGTTCTTTGCGACCTCTACGGCTTGTTCCTTATCAAGGACCACAATGGGGTCTAGAACTCCGTGGTTTGATGGCAGTGAGCTATCCAGTGTCACAAAGTTAAAGTTATCAATCTGTTTTTTGCGTTCAGGGTAGCGTCGTGCAAATTCAGGGGAGTTGATTACTTCTTGATAGTGATTTCTGAGTTCTCGTTTGGGGTCAATATAGAGAGTTTTAACATTTTGTAAAGCCACACTTAAAAAGATAATTTGAGCGAGGAAAGACTTTCCTTGTCCTGTCGCACCCGTAATAATTATATGTGGGTTCTTGGTAATCTTTCCAGCGATATCTTCTTTGTTTCCGACTGTGGCATTGTAGAGGACGATATTTTTAGAGGAATCAATGGCTTTAGCGATAGAGTCCCAACGGCCAATCCAGTTGTCTACTCGTCCGATATACCAACCGATACGGTTTCCAGAGGACGTGTTGGTAAAGGGCATAAGTTCTGAAAATCCACGAGCTGTGACCATGTGTGTCCATGTGCGAGTTTTCTTTTGGAGGTTTTCACCATAAAGTAGAGCTTGAAAGAGGTATGGCCCATCTTGAGAGGCTTCACTGATTTCAACACCCATATCATCAAAGTAGTTAAGGATCACTTGTCGTCTTTGACGAAGCTGATTGACACTAGAAGCAGAGACGATCAGATAGGCTCCATATTCGATGATATCTTCCTTGTTTCCGACTTTCTTCATCAGGTCTTTTAGGGAGATAGAGCCCATGATGATTTCATCTTGTTGGACGGTATCTGTGTTTTCAGCTTCTTCCATGATGTTTCGATAACGGGTATTAGAACGTCCCATTCTCCCCTTGATTTTGTTGGTATCAATGAATTCTGCCTTGATACGCAGTTCTACGGGAAAATTCAAGCGTTGGACGAATTCGCCTAGGTGAAAGCCGTTGAATTGTACAGGAAATTTCCCAACAGGAAGAATGGTCACAAAAGAGGAACCATAGGGACTTTCGAGCTCGAGGAAGCCTCCTTTCAGGACTTTAATTAGGGTGTCTGTGATATTAAATTGGGAGCGATTAGCGAGGACCTCTTTTTTGTAGTGGGGAATATAGCGGAGGTATTGCATCCGCTGGTAGTAGAAGAGTTCTTCATTGGTCAGACGTTTAGCACGTAAGACGGAAAAAGCTTGGAAAATAGTGAATTCGTCACTTCTGTAATCGTCATACCAGGTGGGACTCAATGCGTATTCGTAGCCAAGACCTTTTGCGATTTTCTCTGAGAACTCATTAAAACTCTCATAGGCCAAGTCTTTCACCGTTGCTCCATGATTTTGTTTTCGTAAGGTCACTCCGATGACCCAGTCAAACTGATAAGGAATTTCCATTTCATCCGTGAGACGGTCAACCGTGTAAAGAAGGAGTTCTTCTCCCAGCTCACGGCTATCATCAGCTAATGCTTCTGAAAAATCCCTCATTTTTTCTTCTAAGAGATAGTCCTTGGGAATGAGTGAAATCTCAAAGGACTTGTTTTTCTGGAGTTTTTTCATCATCTGAGCAACTGTAATCTTGTGTTTGTCCTTTTTCTCTTCATCCGTAATGGTGATAGGAGTATTGGGAATACGGTAGTAAGCCACCACCGTCCGATCTTTTTTGAGAGCTAGATTTTCATGGGTTTCCCTAATAGGATAGGTTAAGGTAATACTCATAGGACCTCCTTTTCTATAGATTTGTTTTTTCAAAGACAATTTCTTCTACTGGTTCTATGCGGTCTTCATGGTAGATGGCTTTTTTATTGAGTTTGAAATCCCAGAAGTAAATCAGGCAGTCCCCGATGAAAACGTGCATCTTCTTACCATGTGGTTCGTATTCGGTGTAGAATTTAGCAAGTTTATAGGGGAGGTACCAGTAGAGCAGTAGTGAAATAGAGTGTGTGAATTTTGCGAGAGGAACCAGGATGAATCCTCCAAAGAGCAACATCGCTACAAAAACGAAGGTAAAGACAATGAAAAAGGATAATTGCATTGGTGTCGCAAAGTACCAGAGGCGAATCCCTTTTTTTGTCTTGATTTCCTGGATCCAATAGGGGGCGTTTAAGCCCTTACTGTAGTCATAAAGTCTTTCGTTAGTCATGCTTAAAGTCCTGAATCAATACCAAAGAGTCGTAGGAACCAGCCGACCACTTTTAGGATGTCTTGTCCTTTTGCGATTGAGACAATGACGGCATAGAAACCAACGACTGAGAAGAGTTGAAGCCAAGAACTGTTTCGCCATGCTTTAATGGCCAACAAAACAGCGATAGCGGTGAGAATCCAAATCCCATCGCCTTGGAGGAAGGTACGTAGATTGTCTGTATTCATAGAGTTCTCCTAATCTTTATCGTTTGCGTAGTTAAGTGGAATGGTGTGTTCTAGCTTTATAACATAGTAGCTCTTGTCTTTTTCTGAGAGCGTGAAGGTGAAGTTTTCAGAGTGTGTTGTTCCTCCCACCTCAAAGGTTGCTTGTACATAAGCAATGAGATTAGACCCATCTTTCTTAAGATAGGTGTAGTCAATCGTTTTAAAGGTGGTATTAGCTACAATAGGAACGTTTTTGGCAATGAGGTTGAGGTTGTCTTGGTTAGTGGTATAGTTGGTAAAGAAAACCTTGAGAAACTTTTCAACCTTCTTGTGTTGACTGTCTGAGACATGGTCGTTAGCTGTGAGTTGGAGTTGATCGTCTTCGCTAAAGTGTCCAGCTTGTGAAGAGTCAATGGCTGAGAACCAAGGGAGTCCAGAAACGTAGTATTTCCCTTTTTTTTCATCAAAGGGAATATTAAATCCCGTTACCAGTTCTTTTTCCTCGGTGTCTTTGTCATGTTGGATTATTTCCTTGTATTTGACCTTGTAGGTGGCTACCATTCCTTCTACCGTGACTAATTGTGAGTAGAGCAAGGTACTTGGGTTACGCACTTGACCTTGTGCTTTGACGTCCGGAACGAAATTATAAAAGCTGTTAAGGTGTTCGACTTGTGCTTGTTGTTTATCCCCTTCTTGTGGGAGGGTGAAGTAGGCGTAAACATAGTCATTGAGGTAATACTGGAGCTTGTAGTCATACTTGCGATTAGCGTCCACAGGCAGTGCTTTCTGTTTTTGAGTCGCTTCGACTTGAGCTTGTAGTGCTCCCACTTTATTTGAGAGAGTGATGGCACGGATGGCACCCGTAAGACCAACAAAAAGGAGGAAAGCAATTCCTCCTATAACAGCTAGATTGACGGTCTTTTTCGTAGTGACTTTTAGCTTTGGTGGGCCACCTTTTTTCTCCACCTTTTTAAAATTCGAGAGGTATTCCCTTGCTTTTAGTAAGTATCGTTTAGCTTTTATCATAGGTCCTCCTTCTAAAGACTAGCGAGTTCAATGAGTTTGGAACCTTTAGCATAGAGGCGCTTATTGGCTTTTTCAATCTCACTGTTGATGTAGTAGTAGCCTCGTAACTCATTGTGGAGTTGTTCGACGAATTCAGGCTTTAGGTCCTTGGCTTCTTCTTTTTTGAGAAGAGCATTTAGTTCTCCAGCCTTGGTCCAAGCTTGTTTGTGGTCTTTCTTTTTGAGCAATTCTCCAAGTTCGTTGGTAACTTGTCCAACTTTGGTTTCAAAAATCGTTTTAGTGGCCATATCAATTTCCTTTCTAAATGTTTCGTGATTGTTTTTGATGGTCTGTCGAATATAGGCAATGAGAGAGGGACGCATCCGTTTATTTAGACTCAGTACCTGACCGTCTAGGGTGAAACAGGCATGTTCATAGTCGTAGAAGCCCCTATCATCTGGTGGCTTTTCGGTACATCTTCCAGCACATTCATAGTAGAAGTCCTTACCTTTCCTAAGGAGGATATACATGTTCCAAAACTCCTGATCAGGAAGAAGAAGGAAGTCTGCTTGATAGATTTTCTTGAGCATGGCCTTAGCCCTCTAGGAGGTCCTCGTAGCCAAGTGCTTGATAAATAAAGTCTGTCTCAAACCAAAGCCAATCATTGATTTGAGTGTCGGTAGGGGTGTTGCCTGAAAAGAGATCTTCACAGATGGTGGTTAGGGTATCTATCCCACCACGTTCACGGACAGTGTTTAAGGTACTTAGTCCACCAGACCAGGCTTTAAAGTTGTTTAATGAATTGATTTCGACTTTGTATTCCATAAGGGATTTCCTTTCTAGTGTTCATAGTGTTTGTTGGTTTTGAGGAGTCTTAAGATAGCCTCCCCACGATCAGTGATTTCACCGCTATTTTGAATCATCTTCATGTATTCTGTTTGCATGATTTTGTCTGCTTCAGAAACGAGTGCAAGAGAGTTTGCGACTTGATAGGTTAACCAGCGAATGGTCCGTTCGATACTGTAGGGTTGTGGACTGGTTGAGAGTTTTAGGGGTTCGACCCCTCCAAAGAGTTCTTGCCATTTTTCATAGGGCTTATAGGCTCCAAAACGGGTGACACCATCATAGACTTGAATTTCCTTGTTCACGATGCCTCTTGCGATTTCTCCGAGATCTACCCCGTTGATGTATTCCTCCACAACCCCTTGGGCTTTCTGGTCTGAAAAGCGTAGTTCGTAGCGGTTCCAGATACCAAAAATCTCCAAGGATTCTTCCAAGGAGATATTTTCCATACGGGCGATTTCGTATCGCTTTTCATAAAAGTTGAAGTAGAGCTGACTTTGACGACTCCCAAAGTAAAGGGAAAGGCCGTGATTGGCTTCCATATCGTCGTTATCGGTGAAGGAGCCCCCACCTGTGATGTTCCATTTTCGAATGGTATCTAGGACAATTTCTTTAGCATAGAGCTTATCAATGAGCTTGGGGATCTGGATGTGTTCCTCATCGTGCCCATAGCCTTTATAGAGTTCGTCTAGGGCGATATCAAGGCGTTTTACCCTGACATCTTGGTAGGCATAGAGGATGTTTTGAAGAAAGGTTTGCCAAGAAATCCCCTTGTGTTCTAGGAGGAGTTCCATCTCCCGACAGCCCTGACCCGATAGTTGGAGACAAGTTTGGTAGTTATTAGTCACAGACTTATCAAAGAAATCGAAAATCCAAATGTTTCCCCGTTGCCACAAGTGGGTATAATTCATGAGCCGTGTTTCTTGGTCAGTAAATTCGCTTAAGTGACAAAAAAGAAAGTTCTCACAGAAAGTTTCTAAATCCCGCAAACTAGGGAAGGTAAGTCGCAAATAGTCGATGTGTGCTCTAAGATTATTTTTGTGACACCCTTGATAGTAACCGAGCTTTTCTTTGAGTTTTCGAAACTTGTCAATGGTGAGACCTCTTTCCCCAGATTCATAGGAGCGGTAAGTTCTTATAGGTAAGCTAACTGCTTGTGCAAAGGCTTTTTGGCTAAGGCCTGTTTGTTTTCTAAAGTTTTTGATCTGAAAGGGACTTATTTTAGTCATTCATGGGAACACCTCCTTTTGACTAAGTGACACACTTTTTGGACCAAAGTGACACACTTTCTAAATCTTGAAATCCCAACTCCCACAAGGAATGAGGAGGGGTGGACGTGGCACTTTGGCCAAATGTAACCCCCCTATTAGAAAACGGGGGTTGAAGTTTCATCATGGCCTAGGAACTTCGGGCTACGGTCTGCGCCTGACCTGTGGTCAGGCTTGCCCTTGCCCTTGTCCTAGCCCATGATGACTAAGCGTCGCTTCAACGGCTTTGGAATAAGATTTGCGTCCTCTCTCCTCAAAGTGGACAAGACTTTCAAGAAGGAGTTCTTCTTGAAAAGGATCGACTAGAATGGCGGATTCCGTCCGTTCAAAAACAATGCCTTGTTCTTGAAAGAGATAGATAATCTTTCGAAGTGTCGCCATTTTAAGGTCCTGTTCCTCCGCAAATTCTTTGAGAGGTCGTAGATTAGTATCAGTGTTTGGAGCTTTTTCCTCCTCTATTGGTTCAATCGTTTCTTGTTGTTGGTGGTCTTCTCCGAAGACTTCAAATTCTTCGCCATTAAATTCCATAATAGGGATTTTTGCGTAGGCATCATAGAAAGAGAAGCCTTGGTCGAGTGGCACGTAAGGGGAGAAGAATTCGCCAGCCAAGTCTCCGTTATTAGCAATATAGCCTCGTCCTTTAACTTTGACGCCATTGATTTCATCGAGCTTTTTAAACTCTTTGGTTTTATTAGCATCTCCAAACATCATGTCATAGCCTGTTGATTCCAAGTGGCCAACTGAGAGACGTTTCATAAAGTTATCTCGAAGAGCTGTTTTGATGAATTCACCGTCAGGCCGTTGCATGGCAAAGATGATAAAGACGCCAGCTTGACGTCCTTCTAGAACGAGCTGAGAGAGGTATTCCATGAGTTCAGATTGTAGGCTATAGTCACGGTCAATCTTGGCCATCAGAGCTGCCCACTCGTCGACAAGGATGAATTTGGGTGTCATGCCGTAGTGCGTAAAGTTCTTCCCAGCTTGAAATTTGGGTGAGGTGGACATGAGTTCATAACGTTTTTCCATGAAGGCGACGTTCTCTTTAAAACACTGGATAATATCTTCTTTACTTGTATAGACACGACCATGAAAGACAGGAATCTTTTTGAGTCCAGCCAGGTCAGAGTTCTTTGGGTCACAAATATCCACAAAGCCAATCTTAGCGAGTGCATAGATAATAGTCATAAGGACTACGGTTTTACCGCCACCAGTTCCCCCACCAATGAGCAGGTGAGGCTCTTCGATATAGTCCCAAGTGACGTCTGTCATAAGTTGGAGTTTAGAACCCTTTACCTCGACCTCATTAATGGTGATACGGCTATCAATGCGGTTGATGGCAATGTCATAGGTGATGAACCGTTTATCAAATGTTTTATTACGGAAATCCCCATTAAACATGACTTCAAGGGTAGACCCAAGATTGAGAAAACGGTCTTGAAATTTATTGCCTTCCAGAATAAAACGGACTTCAATCTTGTAGAGAGACTGTTTCAAGTACACCTGAGGAAGGACAATCTTTTCAATCGTTTTATTCTCACGCCTGATGTTTTTAACCAAATAGAGGTTGTTTTCGATCAGGAAGCGAGACAAAATCCGTAGGCTATTGAGCTTTTGGAAGAAGACGATTTTCTCGTAACACATCCGATTCAGTAGGTAAGCCACCAGGCAAGAAGCAACAAGAATCCCCCCGATAAAGTAAACTTGTGGCAAGGGATGGCCCTTCAATTCTTCTAGGTTGACATAGCAATAATTCCCAATAGCTAATAAAGAAGGGAACCACCAGATAAACCAGGTGATTCCCCGAATATGACGATAAAAGGCTTTAACTCTTATCCCACGATAGGTAAAGAGCTTCATAGTACATCAGCTCCTAATTATCTTTCTTGTTGTCTAGAGGTTTGTTTTCTTTAAGAGGTGTCCCTCCATTCTTTTTCTTGATTTTAGAAGCAAAGAGCTTGTAAATATCATTGCGGTTAACGTGAGTATGGGTGATGACAATATCTTCCAGTTCTACCTCTTCTCGGTATTTAATCCCTAAATCTTCAATCTCAGACTGTGCCATATCGGCAATAGTGAAAAAGAGGGTTTCATGTTGGATGGAAGAATGAATCGCCACCACAATCCCACGGATTTCTCCTGTGTTGACTTGGACGAAAGAACCGTCAGGATTGCGTTGGGTACGGTCTTCTTCAAAGATGATATCAGGCCCTTCAATTCCACGGAAAGATAGTTTTCCAAGGACTTCAGGCACGTTTAGACCATCCGTAATGACACGATAGGTCTTGTCCGCAATTTGTAGTTTTTCTCCGTAGTTTAATCCGATTTTAGCCATATGTATTTCTCCTTTACTTTCTTATTTTTTTAGGACCAATTTTTCTGCAAAGACATTGAGGGCTGGGGCAACTGAGTTCCCGTTTAGAGCCGTATCTGAGAGAAAAATCGGGTTGATAGCTTCTACAAGAGCATCTTCTGGGAAAACGGTGGTAGAAGCAGGGGTAATGACGTGAAAAGCACCGTGCTTTTCGCTATTAAGAATATGGCGTTGGTATTTGCCTTCTTTGCCAAAAATAAAGCGAGGGGCATTCCCTAGTTTTTCATAGTAAGCAGGGCCGATAAAGTCAGGTTTCATAACAAGTGTTTCTGGAATCATAGGATTTTCCTTTCTAATTTTGAGCAAAAGAAAAAGAGTTAAGCTAATTGCTTCACTCTTGAATAATAGTGGGTAAATAGTTTGCGTTTAAACTGTCGACTATAGAACTGAATATCACAACTAGGATAGTTATTCATACGAGCTTCTTGGACTAAATGATTGAGGTCAAGAAGAGCTTGTGCATAGAGTTTAGCTTGTAGTTTAGGTGAGTAGCTAAATATACCATAAGTGAATTCATAGTTATCATAGAGGCGTTTACATTGTAATGCGAAAAAAGTTTGTCATAGGGTTCTCCTTTATTGTAAGCGTGAAAAAGCTACTAAGATTAAAAAGACTTAGTAGCTTGAGAGTAAGTCCATCTATATAGATAGACAGCAGTAAAGAAAAGTTGTTTGGTTGGAAAGATTCCTCTTTCCACGGTGGCAACGTTTAGCAAGGTGCTTTGCGTCAATTACCATCGCTTTCCCGGCCAATCTCTTTAGGTAGTCCTTATCATACCCTAGGGATTCTCTTACGCAATTTTGCGCAACCAGTTCACTTTACTATTCGGCAAAAGTGCTAAACGTCCGAAATGCGTGGAAGCCCACAAAATACTTGTTTTTATCTTCACTTCAACCATCAACGGACTTGACTTTACTTATCAAAACAATTACAATAAAGGTACGAAGTTTAGTGTAGTTTGATAGTCAGTCCTCTGGTTGTCAGACGCACTTTTTATTTAGTTATCAATGACCTCACTCTGATAGGGATTATTATTTTTCTTTCAAATATCGCTATCAGCTATATCTATATAATATCGCTATAGGCGATATTTGTCAAGGGGTTATTTGAAATAAGTTAAAAATATTTTTTGAGGTTTAAAATGGAATTTTCGGAACGCTTAAAAGAGCTAAGAAAACAAGCTCACCTGACACAAGTTGAACTAGCTAGTAAATTGGGGATAGTCCAATCTTCTTATGCGGATTGGGAAAGAGGAAAGAAAAAGCCAACTCAAGAGAATCTAGTAAAGATAGCACAGATTTTGAATGTATCAGTTGATTACCTAGTTGGAAATTCCGAAGAAAAAAACGACGAGTTGGACAACATTGAACTGCTTTTCCGTATGAATTCAAAGGGATTGAGTGATGAAGAGAAGAAAATTTTTAAAAAAGAACTAATTGAGTTTATGGAAGAACGGAAAAAGGCTTTTGAAAAGTGAAAGGAATAGTAAAATAAAAAGAATTGAAGGATCTATTGAATCAATTCATAAAAATTATGGGATAATCAAATCTAAAGATGGAGATTATGACGTAGAATATCTATTTTATATTTTTCCAGATATGATTTCAGATGGTGTATTTAAGTCTACATCAAAAGTTACTTTTTTAAGGACTACTTTTCAAATAAGAGGAGTTAAAGTATTTTTAGCATATGATGTACAACCTATAGTTGGGCAAAAAGAGCACAATTTTGAAGTACAAAAACTAAGAATAGATGATAAGCGTGATTACCATGATTTTATTTTTAAGACTTTTTATAAGGAAAATGATAATTGTATTATTGATGCTTTGTCATCAGAAGATATTCGATTTAAGGAGTTCATATTAAAATGGGTTTTATTTTTAGAGAATGAAATAAAAAAATCTTCGATTAGGCTTATTCAAAAATATGATATACCAATAAAAAAAGTATATGAAGTGCTATCTAAAAATAAAGAAACAAAAAAAATACATAATGATTTATTCAAGAAATTAAAAACGAATTATGTATTTAGGAATGAGTTTGAACTGCTAGAAATCTCACGAACTGATTCAGGAGATGTCCGAGGCTTTGAGGTACAAAGTGCCCCATTTGAACTTTATCTTGAAAACAATACCATTGATGAACTAGGAAAAATAATAAATGTTTTTTTTAAAGCTTTCAATAGAGACGAATGGAAACATGATGAAGATAGTATGTTTTTAGAGAATTCACTTGAAATGTTTTTGGAGTTATCTATTATAAGAAATGCATGTGCACACGGAAACCCATTTATACCTCTAATATTAGATGATAAATATAGTCCTAATTATTTGCGTGATTTGTCATCAGTATATCCAGATTTTAATTCGGGAGATAGTGTAAAAGACTGGAAGTTATTTGAACCTTTGAGTTGGGTGACAAGGCAACTTACAAAAATAGGTATTGCCCCTAATTATAAAGGAGGCTTACAGCATACAGGCTTATATACTGCAAAGTATATATTGATTAATCCAGCTCGCAGATCATTCTTTTCTTTTCTTTTTATAATAGAATACTTTTTTAGATTTATTGCGGAGAATACAGACTCAGAAATAGAGTTCAAAAGAGAATTTAATGTATTTTTGCCATATTTTAAATTAAATGAGGATGACTCTGATGACAAGAATAAATTATTTGTAAACTATCCCAAATCAGATCCTGTTCTAGCGAAAATTAATAGATTCATTTATCCTATATATTATGGAGAGGATGCCTTTTGGGCACTAGTTCGTTGTTTGAAGTAGTTCATTAGTAGACAATAGTCTACTTTTTTCATATAATAAACTCAACCAAATCGGTTTAGTTTTATCGTTCATACTTAAAGGAGGTACCGTTCTTTGGATGAATTGTATGCAAGAGTAAATAGTACAACAAAACAAGCATTGTATCAGTTTATGAAAGACCAAGACATTTCTTTACTGAAATACCATTTTGACCATTATTTTAAATTCTGCGTTCAAGAAAACAATATTCAAGTGCTTCCTCATCATTTCTCCAGTCATAAGATAGAAGGATTGACAGTAGTTGATGAATTTGGAACTAGTTTCTCTTATGAAAGAGATAATCCAAAAGTAAAACAGAATTTTACACTCTGCCATGAATTGGGTCATTTTATTCTTAAACATGATGGGAACTATTTCGCAGAATCTATTGATAATCAAGAGAATTTGCTAGAACGAGAAGCCAATGTCTTTTCAGCGGTAGTATTGATGCCTGATATTGTACTTTTATCAAAAATATATTATAGTTGCGAGACCTTCCATCAAGTACAAAATAGTCTCGCAGTTTCAAAACAGGCTTTGTTTTTTCGTCTTTTGGACTTTCTACGGAAATATTATTCTGGTAAAGATAGTGAAATCAAACAAGCAGTTGAGACATATATTGAAGGGAAGAACGCTTCTATTTTTCGTTTGTTTCATGATATTAGAGAACAAATTATAGAGGAGTTCCATCAGTTTCAACCTTCCCTTATTAATCAGGTTAAGCAGAGAGTTAGAAAAGTAGGCTTTGTAACAAGTCTAGAATATCCAGAACTTTCGAACCAAGATAATTGGCAAGCAATTAAAGCTAGTAGTATCAATCTGAAGACATGGCTTATTTATAATAAAGGAAAGTCGATTGCGTATGTTTGGGATAAAGAAAAATTTTCAGATAAAGAGGCAAGGAAAAAAGCAGAATTACAATTATTATTAATGTGAGGAAAACTATGTATCAGCCAGAAAAACTTAAAGCTCGAAGAAAAGAGTTAAAACTAACCCAAAAAGATATTGCAGATCAATTAGGAATCAGCTATCAAGCCTATTCTGCATGGGAACGAGGGATAAAAGAACCATCCAAAGAGAAAGTAAACCGACTAGAACAGCTACTCAAAGTATCAAAAGGATATTTTACAGAGATTGAAATTGTTCGTCTGTATAATACATTGTCGAATAAAGGTAAAAATCAAGTAGTAGAATATGCTCGGGACTTGGTGCAAAAAGAGAAAACTCGACAAGTAATGTCAGTTTCAGAAAAACTCTATGAATATCATGTTTACGAAAAAATGTCTGCTGGTATTGGTGCATCAGTTTACGATAATCGAAACTACGACACTGTTTATTTCAATGAAGAACTAGCTCATGATTTTGCTTCATGGGTATCTGGAGATTCTATGGAACCTAAATATCATAACGGTTCAGTAGCCCTTATCCGTGAGACAGGTTTTGATTATGATGGTGCGGTATATGCTGTAGTATGTAATAATCAAACCTATCTTAAACGAGTCTACCGTGAAGAAGAAGGTTTACGCCTAGTTTCTATTAATCCAAAATATAAGGATATCTTTATCACTTATGATGAAGATCCACGAGTAGTAGGAATTATCGTTGGGAATTTTATGCCATTGAAAGAAGGAAGAAATGGATAGAAGAAATCTATACGCAGGTGATTTACAAATTGATTACTTTTCTGAAAGCTACTCACATTTTGAGGAGGATTTCCAAAGGTACTCTAATATGAGCGTTCCACTAACATTTTTGACTGATGATATTCTTCGAACGATGGCATTATGTCACACTAACTACTTCAAATTAAATCAAGAAAACGCTAAAGATAGACGAAATCATTATTTTATTTTTAAGATTAAGCAAAGGAAAGAAATGAAAAACATAAGGATATTTAAGTATAGTCACCATTCGTTAAACAAAGAGGAAAACTAAAAAAAGTACGGCAGAGTCCGTACTTTTGTTTTTAGTCTATAGTTTTGATAAAATCACCAATTTTTCTAACAATCTCAGTGACCAATGCATTTCCCATAAAAAACATTCTCATTTTATCTGAAACTTCAACAACTGTTCCATCTTCTAGCTTTTTATACGCTGTCCAATCATCTGGGAAATCCTGAAGACGCTCAGCTTCTATAGGAGTTAGAAGGCGGTACTTATTATTTACAAATAGAAAATGTGTAGAGCGATTGACAGTTCCTTCAGATGTCAACATAGTCCGTCCTGGAAGGTTCAAATCATCATATGGTGACATTCCCCCCTCCGAGTAAATATATGTATGTCCATCAGCTGAGGTTCTTTCTAGTTTCTTCGGCCCCCTAAGATACTGAAATTTTTCTAGCTTAGCCTTATCCGTTAAAAAGTATTTATCAGGTACCTCAGTTTCATCTTGGAGAATTTCTCCTAGAGTAATAGGGTTACCATCGAAGTTGGCTGCTGTTTCAATAGAGTAATATTTCCCATGACGCATAACTCCAGTATTCCAAACCGTTCCTGTAAAGTTATCGGAAACAGCAACAATATCATCCTCTAGTTCATAGAAAACTTGGCGATTTTTAACAGGTGCTTGTTTTATTGGAAATTGAGTTGCAAATAATCCAGTTTGAAAAAGATAGTCATCATACTTATGTTCTTCAAAAACTATATCCTCATTTTCATATTTGTTATCTAATGATTTCGCATATTTTGTGTCGTTTCTAAAGACGAAAAAGAAAACTCGCCGTCTCCTTTGACTTCTTCCATAGTCAGCTGCATTAATAACACGCCATTCAACTGAATAACCTAAATTATTGAATGCAGTAAGCATAATTGCAAAATCTCTACCTCGCTGTTTAGAGGGGGCTTTTAGTAATCGGTCAACATTTTCTAGAATTAAATATTTAGGTTTAATGATACGAGTTGCTCGTATAATTTCCCAGAAGAGTACCCCTTTCTTACCTTCAATACCTTGTTCATTTTTTTTACTACGTGCCACGGAATAGTCTTGACAAGGAAAACCACCAACAATCATATCAGCATCCATTGAGGCAAATTTTTCATCCGAAATATCTGAGATGCTATATCCAATATTTTCACTATCAGGGAAGTGGTAATTGTAAACTTCAAAAGCATCTTGAGACTTACGGGAAGGTTCCCATTGATTACTCCATCTAGTTTTGAAAAAATTTTTATCCGAGTTTTCTAGTCCAATTCGGAAACCGCCGACACCAGCAAATAATTCTAAAACATTCATGTGTTTCTCCTGTGTATTCATTTTTTAATTATACAATAACTTTTTGTATTGATCAAGGGTTAAACATTGCTTTTGGTATAATGGTGATAGTACAAAAAGTATGAGAGGTTATCATATGGCAGAGCACATATTTACAGAGGAAGAAGTAGTTCGTATTTTAGATAAGATAGTTGGTAAAACTTTAGGTCAGATAGACAAAAACAACGTATTCGATAAGACTAAAGAAAAGCCCAAAATTACAGGAATTGCAGGGGATGTTATTGAACAATGTGTCTTTGGTTACCAAGCGGATAACAAGCAAGAAGCAGACTTATTAATTGATGGGAGACCTGTAGAGCTTAAAACAACAGGGTTAAAAAAATCTTCTCCTAAAAGTAAAAGCAAACATGCTTTAGAGGCGAAAGAGCCAATGAGTATAACCGCAGTTTCTGTTGATAAAATTGGAAGTCAAGATAATTTTTATGAATCAACTTTGTGGCATAAATTAGAGGAACTTCTAATAGTTTATTATCTTTATGATTCTGATAAAATAGTGAAAGCCTCTGAATACAGTAATTTCCCAATTCAAGGCTATCAATTCCTGATTTTTAGCGAAGAAGATAAAAAGGTTTTGGAAAACGATTGGAAAATAGTAAGAGACTTTGTTCGTAATGTTGAAAAAAATGCACTTGATAAAAGTATTGAATTCCCTAAAATTTCTAAACTGAGAACAGAAATGTCATATATGGATACAGCACCTAAGTATCCTCATCCACCAAGATTTAGACTAACTAGGAGTTATGTCACTACAATTGTCCAACAACATTTTGGGAAAGATTTTAAACCACTTTACCCAGATAAAGAATTTACTAGTATAGAGGGGCTAAAAGATATTCTAGAGAAGTTAGGTAAACAATTTATAGGTAAAAGTATAAAAGAAATTGCTAACGAATTGAATGTGCCAATGAAACTCGCAAAAAATGGTAAAGTTTCAAAGAGCATATCATCAATTGTTGTAGCTAAGATGTTTAGTGAGAAAGCCCAAAAAATTGAGAAAATTGCATTATTCAACAAGTTTGGGATTAAGTCCAAGACGATTGTTCAAACTAGGACGGGTGGTAGAACAGAAGATACAAAATTGTTGATGGTTGATTTCTCAGAGATAACTGATACTACTGTTCAATTCGAGGACAGCACATTGTATAGCTTTTTTTCAGAACAAAAAATTTTGTTTAGTGTATTTGAGGAAGTAAATCCAGATGAGTATGAAAGCAATGTTTTTAAAGGTTTTAAGTTGATTAGCTTTGAAGATAAATTTATTGAAGATACTGTTCGATTAGTTTGGGATAGAACACGTTCATTAATCTTAGATAAAAAGCTAAAATTGGTTGTCAGAGAAGATAAAAACGGACAGCCCATACTTAATAAAAAAGGACTTATAGAGGAAGCACCTAATTTTCCCAAAGCAAGGGAATGTGACGTTTTCTTAAGAGGATCAGGGAAAGATTCAACTGAAAAAACTTTTGAGATTAACGGTTTAAGAATGTATCCTCAGTTTTACTGGATTAAGGGAAGTTATTTGGTTAAAATGTTGAATCAAACAGATTTTTTAGGAAAATAATATAGATAGTCTCCTATCACTTTAAAACAGTAGGACGGATTCTAAGTGATTTTTCAATCATCTAATTGTGATAATATTCATCCTTTGTCGGTTCGATAACTTCTGTATAGAAATTTTCTACTTGAGATACAAGGTATCCTTTTGATGAAACATTTGTTTTCGTAAAAAGTTCATTAAAAGAGTCTAATGATAATAAATCATTTGATGTGATATTGAATCGTTTTGATTTGCATAGCGAAATAATATCATTTCCAAAATTACGAAGACTGTCATTATATTGATTGTTAAAAACATTTTTTTGAATCAATATTTCAAAGTTTTTGACAAATTCATTTAAGTTTTCGAATAGTTCGTCTAAGTTTTGCATAGTATTTCCTTTCTGTATATGTCCAGGTTTAGTGCTAATTATAGGAATATTGTTTATGTTTATTGACTATATTAAAGACAGAAAACGTAATAATTTGATTGTATCCACTTATCTAAAAGTAATTGGCTTAATTTTTATAGAAAATCCCTTCCGTAGTTAACTTTATTTTACCAAATTATTGTTTCAGATTTGATGAGGACTTTGATAAAAAAGAAATAAATATAGATAAGTGTCATGTATTAATGAACTTCTAAGCTTTCACTGAGTACAATATGCTATAATTTTGAAATATAAATTAATTATTTGGTTAATGTATCGTTTGAACTTATTATAATAAAACCATTCAGAAGGAGGGGTAATGAATTACCTTAAATCGTTAAAAATCAAAAATTATAAGCACATAGGAGATTCTTATGTTGGCTTTGAAAAAATTGATAACTTTAATATATTGGTTGGACAAAATAACATAGGAAAGTCAACACTATTGCAGTCAATAGAATTATTGATTTCTGGGAATGATAGTAACCGATATATAACTGAGAATACGAAAGTGAGATTTAGTTTTTGTCCAGAAGAAGATGATATAAAGCTTGTGTTTAGAGACAATATGTATGGGGGTCATATTAGTGGTAATCATTGGGATTTTGGGAAAAAATATATTGATAAGTGTATGTCTTATGACTTTCAGCCTTGGAAAACTATAGGTGAAACTCAGATGGTGTTATCAGATATATCAAGTATCACTTTTGAGGAACTAAATAGGAACAAAACAATAGAAGCATTTACAGATTTGGCAAATAGATTCAAATCAAATAAGTTGAAAAGACTAAAAATAATAAAATTATCTGCAGACAGAAATCTAATACCCGAGGTACAAAATGGTAAAAAAACTGTATCTGAGGATGGAGCCGGTGCAACCAATTTATTGAGGCAATACCTAAATGTAGCTAGTCTTCCAAATGAGATTGTCGAGGGTGATATTTTAGAGGCGCTAAACGAAATTATGAAACCGGAAAATAATTTTACCAGGATAATGTGCCAAGAAATTGAGACAACGGATACCTCTAATTCTATGTGGGAAATTTTATTAGTGAATGAAAATGGAAAAATTCCTATTTCAAGTTCTGGTAGTGGTTTAAAAACGGTCTTGTTGGTTTTGATAAAACTATTTTTAGAGACGAGGGAATATACAAATAATAATTTTGAATTATCAATATGTAATTCTATATTTATTTTTGAAGAATTAGAGAACAATTTACACCCAACTATACAGAGAAATTTGTTTGAGTTTTTGTATCAATGGGCAATTAAATATAATACTCAAATGTTTTTAACGACTCACTCTACTATCCCAATAAATATGTTCAGTGGGAAAGAGAATGTAACACTTACTCATATAAAAAAAGAAAATGGCACTATTGTGACTAATTCTGCACTCTCATTTATTGAAAATGAAGGTATATTAATGAATTTAGGTGTTCGAGCGAGTGACATATTACAATCTAATGCAGTAATTTGGGTTGAAGGCCCCTCTGATAGGATTTATATAAATAGGTGGATTGAGCTATATTCAAATGGTTCTTTAAAAGAAAATGTTCATTATCAGATTTTGTTTTATGGGGGAAGATTGCTTTCTCATTTAACTGGAGAAGTTAATGAATTAAATGAATTAATACAGCTATTTAGGGCTAATATTCATTCTATCATAGTGATAGATAGCGATAAAACTGGTCCTGGCAAACGAATAAATAAAACTAAGCAAAGAATTAAGGGTGAATTTAATAAAAATAATGCTATAGTATGGATTACAGAAGGTAAAGAAATAGAAAACTATTTATCAAAAAACATCTTCAAAAAAGTTTATAAGGTTGATAAACAAATAGGTAAGTTTGAAAAGATTGATGATTTTTTGAATGAAAATAGTAGAAGGAAGAATCAGGGGAGTTATTATGTTAAGAATAAAGTCTCAGAATCAATTGTAATTGCAAAGGAAATGGATTTGGAGGATATAGAAATTCTAGATTTAGAAAAACAAATCAGTAATATAGTAAGTAAGATAAAGTTATGGAATGGTTTATAGAAGGTTAGAAAAACTATATCTGTAATATAGTTTCTTGTCACAAATGTAGAGGTTGAAATGAAACACGGAACAGTAAGTGGCATTTTAAAAAAAGAAAAAATGCTGGTTTCAAGCATCTTTCTTTTGTGTTGACTTATATTGAACACTTATTTCACCTCAGTTACTCTTAATTGAATAAGAGTTTATTGTATATAGGGAGATGGTTTTGTTTCCTTGGGTAAATAGAGTGGGTGATGGGGTGTACCATTTTTGTTTTGTTTTAAACAATATAAGTCTGAGATTAAGGAAATAACTTCTTTGTCACGATTAAGTAGTCTACCTGGATTTCCCCAACATGCAATAACTAAATCGGCTTCTGATGCAGATTTTTGAAGATAAAAATCATTATCTGATCCAATAGGATTACTTACATAATTAAGGATACTAGGATCAGTGCTTCTAAAAGTAAAAAGATTTGCCATCAGTACTTTTCCATATCCCCAACTTTTAGCGTAACTGATACATTTGTTAATTGTAGGATTGTCCTCTTTTTCATCAGCTGTAGAAGGATTCATCCCAATTACGAGAAAGTAAGTAACGATATTTTCTATCTTCAGATAATACAGCATCTTTTTTCATAATTAATCTCCTTTTCTCTTCTATTATAATACAAATGATAATTAGTTATTTAAAATTACCATATTAATATTTGAGGTAGTTTCCCTTATTCAATAGAACTTATACAAATTTTTTGAAATAAACAAATAGCATGAAACTTCTGGGTATTGATATAAAGCTATTCTAAGATTAATTGAAACAAAAACTTGTCAAACCAGGTCTTAAGAAAGCACGTAAAGCAAGCCAGTTTTCAAAACGTTAATCTATTTCATATATACCAACGTTTTGCACTATTATTTGGTGGAAATTGGTGTAAAAGCCAATTTTCTTATCAATATAAAAGCAAAAGACATCAGTATTTTACTGGTGTCTTTTTATGTCCACCAAGAAACCTCTAAAACTGTTATAATATATTTACTTAGTATATTATGTAGGAGGGTTTGTTTTGGCGGAAAATTTAAAAAAATAATTTATTTTGATGAGACATCTGCAATTGATTTGTTGCAGATAGAAAAAAAGGGAAACTTTAGTCAAACAATAGAACTAGTTAATGAAGTAAGTGGTGAAGCCAATGGTGGAGTAAAAACCAGTGCGGCCGCTGGAAAGCAAAGTGCAGTTAAAACTGTTTTTGAAAAATTAATAGGGTTATCTGGATCAATTGAGGGTCAAGTCGGAGTTTCTGGAACCGTCCATGGCGGAAGAATTGCAAAAACATTATTAGAAAATACTTTACTCTACGATTTTTTAGATACTGTTGAATTTAGAAAAAGAAAATCATTGATAGATATTACAAGTGGATATAAATTGACTATTGATAAAGAATCTATGACTTATTTTGCTATGATTGCCCCTATAACAGAAATGATGGAAGGGAACCAAAGAGTAGATGAAGAGATAACAATGACAGTATCTAAAATGAACCAAGGAATCAGGAATACTAAAGGGTATTATGAATTGATAGGAACAAAAAATAAATCTGAAGATAATTCAACTGATAAAGGTATAGATAAGAGAATTTTCCGATTCAATATCGATTCATTTAAAAACAATTATAGAATTCAAGATTTAAGAAGAATGAACTTAAATTTGTATTCTATATATGTAGGGGAAACATATATGTCTGATTTAAACTTTGAAAAAGAATTTGATTTAAATTCAGATAAAACTGAATTGGATTTTCAAGGATTTGGTAATAAGAACCATGATGAAAAAGATATACCTGATGAGATTGTCCCAGTATATGATGTAATATTGGCAGGGGTGAAATAAATGGATAAGATAGTTCTTTTTGATGGTTCAAAAAAGGATTTTAATTCCTATATTAAAAAACATGGTGTTGAAGAATATACTCCATTTATGGAATTGATTAGACAATACAATGAAAAAATTAGAGCTAATGATACATCTGCTGTAAATGAAGTTGGTGAGGTAAATAAAAATGCTATTGAAAATGTAGTTATTTATTCTGATGATTTTGCTTCTGTAACAGATCATGTAATTACTAACTTCCCTAACATAGTAATTTTAGGACATGATATTGAGAATTTATATATTCAAAATGCACCTAAACGTGTTAAGTATTCGTTGGAGGTAGAGTTTGATGATATAATAAAAAACCGTAAGTCTGATTATTATGAAGCAAATTCTGAAGATATCATTAAATTCTATAATACTCTAAAAAATAGTAATGTTGTAGGACAAGAGGAAGCTAAGAAAAAAACTTGTGTTGGTTTGTACAAGTCTGCTGTTTTGAAAGAAAATCAACCACTAGTATTATTGTATTACGGTCCCTCAGGAGTAGGGAAGACTGAACTTGCCAAAAAAATAAGTAGCTTTTATGATGGAAAACTCACAAGAATTCAATTTTCCATGATGCAAACAGATGAAGCTTTTAAATATATATTTGGAGATACTCATGGAAAACCATCTTTGGCGAGAGACTTATTATCCAGAGAAACAAATGTGGTGTTAATTGATGAATTTGATAAAGTATCACCCTCTCTGTATAATGTTTTTTACCAGATGTTTGATGAGGGAGAATTTGAAGATATAAATTATAAGGTTGATGTATCAAATTGTATTTTTATACTAACATCTAACTTCAATAATGAAAAAAATATTGCTGAAGTACTTGGTTTTCCGATTTTTTCAAGAATAGATACCAAAATAAAATTCAAAGAACTAACAAAAGCAGAACTCTCTTTAGTCATAGAAAAAATATTTGAAAGTATTTATAAAAAAATATCAACTGAAGACCAAAAACTTATTGATGGGGTTGAACTAAAAAATAAGTATTTGGAGTCAGTTGATATCTTTAAAAATATTAGACTGTTGGATAAGTTTATAGAAAATGATATCTTTAATGTTTTATTTGACAGTAGAATCGATAAAAATCATAACTAAAATTTGTTATTGTAATGAATCTAATATTTTACTGCAAATCCAATTTTTAAAAAAACAACAAGAAAGAAAATATTAATTTTGCAGCTTTTCTTTCTGGTTGTTTTCTGATAACGGAGGTTTGCTCAAATGCTATAAGAAATAAATTAGGAGGTCTATCATCTAAAAAAATGTATGTAACAAAAAATAATTTAACTAATGGTGTGAACTTTTAGTATTTATCAGCTCAATTCGTGTATTTTTAGGATAAAGTTCACACCATTCAGATGAAATTAGTTGGAATCAGATGAAATTGTGAGTTTTGAAAACTTGTGGAGACATTGATATTACAAGCTTTTGAAATTTATTCAAAGAAAAATATTTCCAACCAGGTCTTAAGAAATGAAGTATCCATAACTAGGATTCTTGCCCCGAATTGGCCCCCAATTTTGAGGAAACATGAAGAATTTTAGTGATACTAAGTTATATTACTAATAATTAAGAATCCTTTAATAATGGGAATTAAGATGCTTAAGGAAGAACCAAGAATATTTAAATTATGTTCAGCAAACAAAGCTTAATTGAACAAAGAAACAAGATTCTCATAGAGTCTTGATTCTTTATATATAAACGAACTGTAACTAGATCTTAAGAGAAACTTGTTTTTTGTAGCAGAATAAAGATCTAGTCTTTGCCGACAGATAAACAAAGACTAATCTTCTATCCGAACTTCATTTAAGACATAGCCCTTTTAAGATGATAGGCCCTATTGATAGTGTAAAATAAGTTGTGTAAACACAAAAAGGAATAAATCCGTTATAGTAGAGTTGCAAAACATTACTAGAAAGAGAT
>PPYF01370375.1_pt1 | contig 30417 bp, 30 predicted proteins | sample 1559871 | NCBI WGS metagenome assembly PPYF01 (sample SAMN08240021, study PRJNA423297) | Human gut metagenome, whole genome shotgun sequencing project.
CAGCGGTCAATATAACCCGTAAACAAATCGTAAAAGAACTGTCTGATTTAAATGTGCCTGTTCTGACGGGAACGGGAGCGGAAACGAAATACAACAGAGTAAGCCAGAAATATCCTAAAGAGCATTATATAGATGCGTTGTGTGCAGGCACAACGGGAGCAAAAGTGTACATACCATCTAAGTTAAAGCCGTTGTTGATAAAAAAGGAAAGAAGAAATAACAGGCAGATGTGTTTAGTGGATAAATATGGATTTCCTAGAGGAAAAGCGAAAGGCTCTAAGATAGTTCGAGGGTTCAAAACAGGCGATATAGTGAAAGCCGTTGTGTTGAAGGGAAAGAAAAAAGGAGTATATAAAGGGAAAGTAGCAGTAAGGTCAAGTGGAAGCTTCAACATAAACGTAAAACATGGAAGAGTGGAGGGAATAGGCTGGAAGAACTGCGTAATGCTTCATAGGTTCGATGGGTATAGCTATGCCTATTAGTAATATGCATGAACCCGCCCCAAGGGGCGAGGTTTCAATATTTTGATGAAAAGACAATTGGAACAAGAATTTATTGAGGATGAAGTAAAAAGAAAAAATAGAAGAATGACTTATTAAAAGCTAAAAGGAGAGCGTTCTCCTTTTAGATTAAGTTTAATTTACTAAGCTCTTTTTTTATTTGTCTCTTGGAGAGTTTTTTATCATACATGATATGATCGGCTAAAATAGCTTTCGTTGCTTGATTTGGAATATAGTTTTGTTTTATATTTTTAATCATGGATAAATGTTCTATATATTGTTGAGAGATATTATCTAATTCTTTATAATCGTAAGTATTTTGATATATTTCCAAAATATCAGGATTTTTGAAAAATATATAACCATTTTCACTAACTAAATAAGATGGTATATTATTTTCTATAATATCTTTATCGTTAGAATCTTTTCTATATAAAAATAGATATCTTTTATTATTTTGTAATGTATTATATAATACTGAATTAGCGTTTGAGAAATCATAATTATACAATAAAGAATCTAAAAATTTCACCTTAAATCTATCATTATTAATAACATTTTGAAAGATCATTTCTAAAAATCTACCTTTTCTCATAATACTGGTAAAATTTTTATTTACTATAATATCCCTAGCTATGAATGTTTTATGATTTGGTAATAGAAACGGTTTTTGATCATACGGTTCTGTGAGAGTATCCAAATCAGATTCTTTAGTATGATCCATATAATAGCTAGACGCGCCATCTAAAATATCATTTTTTTCAATCTGGTTAGAAAATCTTTTGTTATTTTTTATTTTATATAAAACAGAAAAGTATTTAGAATCATTATAAAATAATTCATGTAGTTTTAATGTTAATTCTATAACTTCATTCTTACCATTTTTCATAGTTAGAGAATAATAGTAATCATCTTGTAGTATATAATGTTTTTTATGTTCAATTAAGGTGTATTTAATAATCTCACCAGAAAATAAGAAAGTTTTTGACATGTTTTTTCCTTTAATCAAGATTAATATATGTAATAACGTTTTTATCCAAAAAAATCTTCTATAGTTTTGATTTTATTCTTTTTACTTCTTTTTGAAACTTTTTTATCATCATTCAAGGAATCAATAATAACTTTTTTAGTGAAATATCCAGAAGATTTTTCATTATCAAGATGTTTAATATAGCTTGATGTAAGTTTTTTTATTCTACCGATTTCCATATACTTATTTAGTTTTTTAAAGATACCTTTTGGATGACAATAAGAAAAACCCATTTTATTGATAGTATATAAAAGAGGTGCCTTTAAAGGATTTTTTATTTTATCATAAAAGTTGTATACAAGTAGCATTCTATTATCCGGGTGTGATAGTTTCAAATGATAGCTAACATCATGAGAATCAATAACAAATGATAATATTAGATCGCTATGTAAATGTGAAAAATAGACTTTTTCACCATTATCTATATTTTCTGTTGCAATAATATTTACATCATGAGCGATAAAAGATGAGATGTCACTAATAAATGGAGTTTGTTTTAACTTATTGTTATCACTGTTTGATGAGAAAATATTTTCATTAACAGGCTTAATTAAGTTAGTCATTTTTTTCTTTTCTTTTTTGAAAATATCAATTCCATAATTTTTTAATGAATCTAAAAAATAGTCAATTTTTTTAGGTTTATAATCTTTGATCTCTTTAAGAATATAAACTAAATGTTGTTGAGTAAGGGGCAAGCTAAAATCTGTAATTTTTCCTACTTTATCCCATAGAGTTTTCCCAAGATATATTTTACCATCATTCAAGATAAAAGAAGGATATTTCATTTCAAATCCAGAGCACTTTGGTTTTTCATGAAAAGTAAGAAATTCCATAAAATATTTATCACATACCATGTTATAATAATCATCATAAATATAAAGAACCTTTTTACTATAATCAATGTGATTATTAATATTATCGGAATGGATTATTTTCTTTTTCTTAATTTGAGCTTTATTAGGCCCTTCTAAAATATAGTTCTCAATAAAAAAATAGCCTAAAGACGTTATGAGTTCTCTGTTGATAATAGGTAAAAAGATTATACCCATATCTACTTTTTCATCTATAATAATATTCGATATATTGTTATAATAGCGTGAAGCTTTAGATAAAACAGCATATTCAGTGTTATGTATAGTATCAACATGTTGTGTTTTCTTAATGTGATATTGTATAAAAACTGTTTTATTTTTATAAGAGTTTTCTATAGGATTATAAAGTCTGAATTTCTTTTCTTCGGAATGATTATGATTACGGATAACAACTTCATAGTAGAGTTTTCCTTGTATATCTTCATCACCTTTTATATTTTCCGATATGACTTCGCCATGATATTCTTTTATTTCTAACATATTCTCTCATTTATATATATGGTTAAAGTTAAGATGTATAATAGCACAACTCTAAAAATAATATCAAAATAATTAAATAACCTCTTGATTTTGACTTTTTAGTATGTAATAATAAGTTTAATACATAATTTAAGGAAGGTTTCTATAATGAACGTTTTTACTAATTTCAACGCAAAAGCTAAGAAAAACACTGCAGCGGTAATCGCAAGCGGTGCGAAAGCTATTGCAGCGATTATTATTGCGAAAAAACGTTTCTTTAGGAGCCGAGGGCTGGCGTGTGCTTAGTCCATAATCGAAAAGATTAAAGGCTCCTAGAAATAGGAGCCTTTTTTTATGGGCGAAAGGAAAAAACCAAAGCTGACTTTAAAGTTTTGGAAGATTGCCTATTGTATTAACGTAAGTATATGATTTAAAAGAAAATATTTTAAAAAAGTTATAAAAAAAGCTTGATTTTAAGAAAAAGATATCATAATATATAAAACATGAAGACAAGATAGTAAAAAAGAAAAGATTTAAAGGTTATAAAATATGGGGCTGTAGTTTATCTGGTTAAAATTGATGTGTGGCACACATCGGAACCGAGTTCGATTCTCGGTGGCTCCACCAAAAAAGGAAGCATAGCTCAGTTGGTTAGAGCACACGGCTGATAACCGTGAGGTGGTAGGTTCGAGTCCTACTGCTTCCACCAAACAATATGGGGGTTGGGTCTGCTTGGAGTGGACACTTCGCTTGCACCGAAGGAATCAGATGGGTTCGAATCCCATATCCTCCACCAGTATTGGAAATATAGCTTAGTTGGTAGAGCACTCCCCTGATAAGGGAGAGGTCGCAGGTTCGAGTCCCGCTATTTCCACCAAGATGGGGTTGTAGTTTATTTGGTTAAAATTCGAGCCTTGCAAGCTTGGGAACTGAGTTCGATTCTCAGTGACTCCACCAAAAAGAAGTATAACGGGGGCGCATGTACTAAGGGTAGCGACGAAGCCTTGCAAGTTTCGTGTTATGGGTTCGATTCCCATCGTCTCCACCAAAAAATGGAAATATAGCTCAATTGGTAGAGCATTCGGTTGATAGCCGAACGGTTGTAGGTTCAAGTCCTACTATTTTCACCAAAAATGCGTGTGTAGTTCAGATGGTTAGAACATTCGGCTGATAACCGAAAGGTCACTGGTTCAAGTCCAGTCATGCGTACCAAGAAAGATGAGCAGCAACAGCTATCAGCTCACCGTTGAAAGAATACGGATAAGTCGGCTCGACTGAAAAGACACTTATCTTTCTATATAGGAATATAACTCAATGGTAGAGTAGCTGACTCTTAATCAGTTTGTTGTGGGTTCGAGTCCCACTATTCCTACCACAAAATGAAATTAACTAATTTAAAGGTGAATAAAATGACAGTATTAACAACAGTATCTTACAAACAGAAAAAACAGGTAAAACAGGGGTCTAATCTATTGCGATTGGGATCATAAGATCTCGCGGTCGTAAAAAGATGAGGCTCCCTAGTGGAGCCTTTTTTATTTGGATCTTTAGCTCAATTGGTAGAGCAACGGACTTTTAATCCGAAGGTTGTGGGTTCGATTCCCACAGGATCCACCAAAGATGGATGTGTAACTCAATGGTTAGAGTAGCGGCCTTTTAAGCCGAAGGTTGAGAGTTCGAGTCTCTCCACATCTACCAAAATATGTGTCGTTAGCTCAATTGGTAGAGCACCGGACTTTTAATCCGGGGGTTTAGGGTTCGAGGCCCTAACGACACACCAGCATTGTTAGCTTAGTTGGTAGAGCGGTGGACTTTTAATCCGAGGGTCGTAGGTTCGAATCCTACACAATGCACCAAATGGAAGTCTAACTCAATGGTTAGAGTAGCGGCCTCTTAAGCCGAAGGTTGTGGGTTCGAGTCCCACGATTTCCACCATAAAATATGTGTCGTTAGCTCAATTGGCAGAGCACCGGACTTTTAATCCGGGGGTTCAGGGTTCGAAGCCCTGACGACACACCACAAAATAAATAGAAAATAATAATCCTTAAGGTTTACTTAAAATCTAATAAGGAGAGGAAAATGAGTATATTACATTTTGAAAATGAAGAAGAAAGAATCAGGTTTATTGAAGAGTTATCAAGACATTTAAGTATATCAATAAACTGTGAAACAAATTATGATTGTTATTCAGATAGAGAGTATTCAAGTTTAAGTGTTTCACTTTATTTTGACGAACAAATAATAAGTAATGATTCTGGAAGTTTTTAATAAATATTCCTTAGTATTACAAATGTTTTACTAAGGATTATAAAGCGTCATTAGCTCAATTGGTAGAGCAACGGACTTTTAATCCGAAGGTTGTAGGTTCGATTCCTACATGGCGCACCAAAACTGGATATGTAACTCAATGGTTAGAGTAGCGGTCTTTTAAACCGAAGGTTGTGAGTTCGAGTCTCACCATATCCACCAGAATATAATGCATCTTTAGCTTAGTTGGTAGAGCGGTGGACTTTTAATCCGAGGGTCGTAGGTTCGAATCCTACAAGATGCACCAAAAAATGGATGTGTAACTCAATGGTCAGAGTAGCGGTCTTTTAAACCGAAGGTTGTGAGTTCGAGTCTCACCACATCTACCACAATATGTGTCGTTAGCTCAATTGGCAGAGCACCGGACTTTTAATCCGGGGGTTCAGGGTTCGAGGCCCTGACGACACACCAAATATGGATGGCTAACTCAATTGGTTAGAGTAGCGGCCTTTTAAGCCGAAGGTTAAGAGTTCAAGTCTCTTGTCATCCACCAAATATAATGCGTTGTTAGCTCAATTGGTAGAGCAACGGACTTTTAATCCGAAGGTTATAGGTTTAAATCCTATACAGCGTACCAAAACTGGATATGTAACTCAATGGTCAGAGTAACTGCCTCTTAAGCAGAAGGTTGTGAGTTCAAGTCTCACCATGTCCACCAATAAGTTATTTTATAATAAATCATCAATATATTTTTTTATTTTAATTTTTTCTACTTTCATTCTTTTGTTCCATAGAAAATAAACACCAAATATAAAAGGAGATAAAATAATACCAGATATAGAAAAATAACGAGCAAAAGTTATGAAAAATTGAGGATTATTGTTAATATTAAAATATGAAGCTATAAACAAAAAAATAAACATAAAAAAACCTGTTGTCAAAAGACAAAACATAAATTTACACTCTTTTTGATTGCCAGTAATAGAGGCAGTTTCAAATATAAATGAAGCAAAATTATCTTTATTGTTACTGATTCCTTTAGCGAAACCATTATCAACATAATAAAAATATTTTTCATTAAGCTTTGGTAAAAAAGAAGACTGAAAAGACTCTTTTTCTTTTGTTTTATGATCTATAAAAGTTAAAGTATAAACAGCTTCTAATTTTTCTTGCTCCATATTACCAATAATAATTTTTTTTGATATATAATTTGTTTCTGTTTTTACAAGTTTTCCATAGCGATAACTTTCATAACTATCATTTGCTACATCTATTTCATCTAATTTTTCAAGGTTTATAGTTTTGCTGCTTGAAGTTTGAGTGTTAATCATTATTTTTCCCTTTTTATTAAATTGTTAAGATTTTCTCGTATTTTATTGATGCGTTTTTTTTGCTTTATCTTTATTTTTATGTAGTCAAAAATAAGATAAAAAGAAAATATAAATAAAACTATTTTAATAGAAGTTAAAAGTATTTTAAAAAGAGTAAAAAATAAAAAAAATAGTACTGAAGAATATTTAAGATCATCTGCAATCGGCATATTTAAATAAAATGCTAACAGAGCTATGGATACAAGAAAAAGAAATAAATGATATTTACCTTGTACACGTTTTCCTTCATCTTTTATTTTTTTATCGTTTAACAATTTGATATAATCATTTTTATTGTCACTAAGTATATCTATAGTTCCTTCTGAAAGAGAATAAAAATAGTTTTTTCCAATATTATCAGGTAAAAGATTATATTGAAAAGTTTCTATGATATTTGTTTTCTTATCCAAAAAAGTTAAAGTATAAATAGCTTCAAGGCTTTCTTTTTCAAAACCATTATTTCTAACTTTTTTTGATATATAATGTGTTTCAGTTTTTATCAATGTTCCATAGTTATAGTCATTTTTTTTATCATCACGGTTATCAATTTGCGTCTTTTTAAAAATATGAGTGGCAATCATTTATATCTCCTCTGTCTTAATAATTTTACAGAAAAGATTTTAGTTTTTCAAAAATAAGTTTACTAAAATTACTTTTAAATGTATATTTTTAACATAACTAAAAAAATTTTAAGTTTTACGTTAATATTTTAATATCAGGTGATTATATGTCAGAAGAAAAAACCAGAACGATGACTACATTAGAAAAAGTTCAACTATCTCTTAGTTTTGCCTCTCCAGTTTTAATATTCTTTTTCTTTATTATAATATTTATATTTTTAGTAAAATTTGATAAAGATAGCTTTTATCCATCGTATGATTTAATAAAAAGTAATTATAGTTTACTACAAGAAGATAAGTATGAATATAACAGCAATAAACCTGAAATGGAGCTATTATATTTGATTGATAAGAAAAAAGATTCAATAGAAAATAAGGCAAATATCTATAACGAAAATCTTGGAATAGTAAAAAATAAAGCTATGATAGATTTAAGAAAGATTTATAATGGTTATATATTAAAGCTTAATGAAATAAGTAAAAATGCTCGTCATGAAAAATATTTAACAAAAGCAGAATATCAAGATGTTATTGAGCTATTACCAACAGACAATCAAATGGATAAGATTAACGAATCTTTACCAAAACCCTTTTTTATTAACTTTATTAAAGCTGTATTTATGGCAGTATTACTACAGATTATTATTTACAATATAATTGTTCAACCACTAAAACTAATAAGGAATGATAAAAGCCTCTAGGAGGCTTTTATTTATTATAGAGAATTGATGAGTTTTTCAATTTCCTTTTTTCTATTAAGTTTAATAAAATTATCTTTTTTATTAGAAACCAAAAGAAGAATACCTGAATAAATAAAAGATAATAATAGTAATACCAAAGAATACTTATAAAGTGTATAAAAAGAAGTTGAAGTTATAGAAAATACAGAGATAAGAAAAAATACGCACATAAGTATTGATGAAATGGTAGAATGCGTTTTTATATTTCTACATAAAGAATTACTAAATTTGCCATCTAATATATTTTTGTCATCAAAGTTTTTATCTGATTCATAATACTGATCTAAAATATCAATCATAGTTTCTTTATGATAAAATATTCTGGCTATTTTGTTATCTTGGACTATATAAAAATATTTATGTCCTAAATGTTTAGGTTTATGAGATATATCGTAAACTTTTAGCTCTCCATTATTTTCTTTAAATGTTAGGCGATAATATACATCCAGAGATTTTGTTGTAAAATTAGGATTTTCTTTTGCTGTTGAAAAAGCAAGGTTGACAAACTCATTTTCAACTATAATTTCTTCTACATTAATTAACTCACTATAGTAAAATTTTAACCCATCTTTTTCATAAAATGCTGAATCTTCACTGAATTCTAACTTATTTTTTAAATTACTATGTGCTAACATGATGTTTATTATCCTTTTATATTTCTAATATGATAGGATGGATTTTATCATAATGCTAAGTATTATATCAAAAAATATCACTAAAAAAATGAATTCTCGCACCTTGGGTCGGGGTATATGCATATTACTACATTTTAAAAGAACGCCCAATGTTTTTTTTAGATTTTACAAGCATCCTTGCTTCGTTAAGCATGGTATCTTCTATAGTACCTAAATAAGATTCAATATCATCTATACTATCAGCATTATTAATCTCAAGTTCACCATCATCATTCATAAAGAGACTATTGTTTTTAATATCTTCTAATGTTTTATAACCATATGAATCCTCATATAGAGTTTCACCATTTTGTATTGATTCTACAAAAGCATGTGCTCTTCATTAAAACCGCAACGAACGCAACATTGTCCGTTGTTCTGGTTAAGGCGAAGCACCTTATATTATTTATTAAAACGTAAATACTTTGTATTTGCGTAAAAACCTAAGTATTCGTTAATGACAAAGATATATGTTTCAGGTAGATATTTCTTGCACCATTTATATCTCTGTCTATTATTCTTGTGCCGTCTTTCATCGCCCTCGACGATCCCAGCCTTTCATTCACTATACCGTTCCAGCTTTGGGTTTTGCTTGTATAACTTTCGTTTACGATAATGACTTCCTTACCGTATTTTTTCGCTGTCCATAATAAGAATTCTTTGAACTTATAATGACTCAGGGACAACATATCATGCACTGCTTTACGACCTATTTTTCTTCCCTTTGTTTTCACCATTGGCTTCGTCTCAAAATCAGGCAAGTAAATCACATCGTAATTCCTCACTATATTATAGGCTACAGCTCTATGCAGATGATTTACTCTGTCCTGTCGCTTGCACGCCAGTCTGTTCAGGTTTTTCTCTATAAAACGTAATCTATCCTTTATCCATCGCGGATTATCAGAAAGGTTAGTTTTATACAGTTTATGTTGACTTAGTTTTTCTCTCAACGAATACAGTTTACGCATGTTCTTTGCCAGCGGAAGCAAACATTTAACCGAATAATCCTTACCGTAAACCATCACTTCATGTTCATTAAATCCTGTTATAAACGTCCTGCTTCCCGGATCGAGGGCGATAACTTTTACTTCTTTTTCAGCAACCATTTTATCCTGACCTTGGCTTTCGGTACAACCCAAATGGTTTCCTTTTACAACAATATTTTTCTGGACACAGATGAACCATCTGCCGTGATCCATTGTTACTTTAACATTTTTACCATAACATTCAGCAGGTAGTTTTTCAGTTACTTTTATTTTACCAAGACTATCAAAACAAACGCCTTTTTTACCCATGCGGGGATGAGAAAAAGTTTGTTTCTTATATTTCCTGCTTTTAAATCCAAGTTTTGAATAAGCGCTATGATTAAACGCCTGAGACGACTTTTTCTTTTTATTACTGTTACATACTTTAATAAAATCCCCAATAGCTTCTAATACAGCTTGGTCGCAGACATTAGCATCAAAAACCGTATCAGTGCCATTTATTTCTTCTCTTACTTTATTTCTGACTGGTATACGAAGATCGACCGATTTCCCTTTTTCATCACTATACAAACCGTTATTACACATATCAACAGTAAGATTGTATGCTCTGCGAGCGACCATCATCATCTGCTCATACTTTATTTTTTGCTTTGACGAGTTAAAGTAAAAGCGTATTTTCTTTACAGCTTTAACGATAATATCAGAAACAGAAAGAGTATAAGATTTAAAAGATAAAGAAAAATGAGATGGATAAACAGGAGTTAGTTTACGAATAAAAGAAGATAGATAATGGATAGTAAAATTAGGTATATTATTATCGGTATAAGGAAGAAACAGGTTATCAGACAGGTTATGACAGACATCATTCCAGAACGGTTTCACCGTTCTGTCATATTCCTGTTTAATAAAACAAACCTGTTGCATAAAATAACTCCTGCCTTATATTATTTAACATTCTATAATAAAAACATTAATATATCAAATATATTTTATGTCCTTGTTGCGTTCGTTGCTTAAATTATCAACTGTTTCAATATCAAAATCATCTGGATCTTCTGGATCTATATTATATTTTAGTTGGACCAAATTTATTTTAGACTCTATACCTACTTCATCATAATATTCTTTAAGAGCTAAAGCATATTCAGCACAATATCCATTAGCAAATTTTTGTTCTTCCATTCTATTCTCCTTTATTTATAATTATAAAAATATTATAACATATAAAATATGTTTTATTGAGATTATAAACAATAAATAATTTGATTGTTCTTTATTTTACTATTATTTATATTTGTTAATTGTAAAAATAAAAAAGAGAATAGAAATGAAAATAAAAATTAAAAATAATAATGGATATAAAGCTTTTTTAAACTTTATGGATAAACTTGAAGAAAAAGAAAGAGATTTAAATAAAAGGGAAATGGATTTTATTAATGGTAGTTCGCTCTATAAATGGAAACTAAATAGTATTAGAACAAGAGAAGAAAATATATATGAAAGAGAGCTTATAGTAATTAATGGCTTAAAATTTTCTGTTAGATTGGAAAATAGATTTAGAGTAAAAGGTGAGTATGCCCCTAAAGTGAAGGGAGAATTGAATGAAGAATATGACTTTTTACCCGATCCCAAACGGTCATTATATGATGATTCAATGGGTTATGAATTTAAACCACATTATGTTGTAAATTCATTTGTTGGAGAATATTCAGATGATAATGATGAAATAAATGTATTTTCACTTAATATAAATAAAAATATCAAATTAAGTAAAAGTGATGTTATAAAGGTAGGAGATGAAAGAGAAAATAAAATAAGAGGTCATGATACTGAGATAATATGCGTTAGGAGGTTTGATATAAATAAGACTAAAGGATTATATGACGAAAATAATATTAATTATTGTACTAAATGGATTTATTATTTTATAAAAAAGACATGTTCAGAAAGAGTTAAATGGTTTATTTTTAACTTGTTTATATGGTTTTTAACATTGTCTATGATAAGTCTTAGTATAACGCTTTTTAAAGATATGGGATTTTTAAATATGTATCCTTACCTCGTTTTTATTTCAAGTTTTCTTTTTCTGAGATCAGGAATAAGATATAAAAAAAGAAGAAGATCAATTAAAATGTTAAAAATAAAAAAAGAACTAATTAATTTTATTGGAATAAACATAAAACCTAAAATTAAAGGAATAGAAAGGGCTTCAAATGATAATGATTTTTTTGATGAACATTATGATGAAAAAAAAGAATATACAAAAAAAGCTGTAAATAGTGATGATTTTGGTGATATTATGTTTGATAAAATTTTCAGGATATTCCGTCCTTAAAAATTTTTAGATAAATAAAAAGACCAATCCATGATTGGTCTCTATTATATTTAAAAATGATTAGTTATTTCTATATTTTCTTTTAATCTCTGGAGCATCAGCTAAAGCTGCGTCGTAATTTAAATCAAGACTTTTACCATCAATAAATGAACGGAATCTTTCTTTTGCTACTTCATTATTAATCATACTGTATATTTGACTAATAGTATTAACCTTATCTTTATCACTTAATACTGGTTTTATTTCAAAATCAGAGTCTTTAATATTTTTAATCTGATTATCCCATAAACCAGTGTTAATAATTTTTTCAAGTTGAGAACATGCTTCATGTATTCTTTCTTCTTTATTTTCTGGTTTTACACCATAATCAGTCCTTAAATTATTAACTTGATGATTTAATGTATTAATTAGATTTTTTAAATTCAAATCCTCAGAAGATATATTAAATTTATTATCGTTTTTCATATTTTCAAAAAATAATCCTCTATCAAATCCATGACTACTTGAGTTAAATTTATAAATTATTTTTTCTTTTATTTTAGCATCATATTGGCTCTTATTTGGATATTCTTTTTCGTTAACAAAGTCAGAAATAAAAGAAAGAGCCTTAAATTTTCTATCCATATCATGGAATAAAGAGTCAACAGTGTCGAGTGAATATAAAAGCGTAGTAGAATAAACAGATGATCCTATTTGATATCTTGAAGATTCATTTTTACCCGATGCATCAAGAGTAAAGTAGTTGTTAAATATTTCATCTCTTTGAGATGTAGAAGCAGCTCCTAAAAATTTAACTAGAAGCTCTTTTTCGCTAATAGTTGCTTCAACGCCACTTCTAAACCAATGTTCTGGTCCCCAATCACTATTAGGTATATCATTTGAAGCAGCAAATCTTAAAGCTTGCCCAAATCTTAAAAGATAGTCAGATTTAAGCGATTCATAAAGAGCACTAGCTTGATCTTTATAAGTATCAAAACTCTTTTCTATATATTCGAGATCACGGCTATTATCATAATCATCATTATCTATTTTAGCATCACTGACATCTATTGAGATATTTGTCATTTCATAAGCATCTCTTAAAGCATCTGTATCAGGAACAGTTAAGATTTGCTCTTTATGCTCTTCATCTCTTTTTTCTAGCAAAGAAATAAGCTCTTCATTACTTAGTTTTGAATAATCCATATTAATATCCTTTAGTTAAATTTAATTATACATCCAATTATAAACGATTTAAAAGAATCGGTAAATAAGAAATAAAAAAAAGACCTTTTTTCAAAAAGGTCTTTAAATAATATTTAGTATTTTATTTTGGCGATTTTACTGATTGATTGTATGAAGCAACATTTTCTTTTATAGCTGTTTCAGTTAATGCTAAATCTAAATTAGCAAGGAAAAGTCTATTATCAATACATTCTACTTTTATTGCAATATCATTATTATCTTTATCATGTATAATATTAGGATCTTCATCATTCCCTTTTGTCCCATATGCATTTTTCAAGGCGGTAAGAATTATCTTATGATATGATAAGCACTCTGCGTTAGATCTATAGTCTTCTGCTGCAAGAAAACCATTTATTTTTTTAGTTAATGGTGTTGTAACAACATAGTAATTATTAAAAACATAAAGTTGTTTGTCTTCTGGAACGTTTATTTTATAAGTATAACCAATAGTGATATCAGTAACAGCCTTTTCTTGACCTTTATTATCAAAATCCTGACCAAATTTATATCCAAACATTCCATCAATATTTTCAAATTCAGAGTTAGATGCTGAGAATGCTTGGAAACTAAGACTTAATAAAGTTAATACTAAAACAGATATGATCTTTTTCATAAAATATTCCTTGTGTAAATTTTATAAAAATATATCACATAAATAAATTTTATTCAAAGATTTTTATGAATAAAAAAAGAAGATTTTGCAATCTTCTTTTTAATTAAATATTTTTATATTATTTCCATATCATTAGTAAATCTTGTGCTTTTTTAGCTTCGTATCCTGTATCTGTTTTCTTTCTTCTTCCCGCAGTGTAGAATATATCAAATTTATGTATTTCAGCATCATAGGCGTGGTTCTCAAAGAAATGATCATTAGCTTCTCTATTTGCTAACCATACTGTACAACCTTTCTCTTGATGCATCTTTCTACACCAATCTATAAGGGCTAACTGGTGTGTATCACCGAATTCAAGACTATAGGTTGTAAAGCTATCACGATAAGGAGGATCACAAAAAATCCAAGATTTTTCAGGAACGTCTAAAGCATCATACGAACCACTGAAAATAGAAGTGTTTTGAAGAGCATCACTCCATGATTTGATTAAGTCATAGTCAAATACGTTCTTTTTATGATTGAGTAAACCTGCTGGTGTGCCGAAGCGTCCTTGTGATTCTTTACACCCTTGCCATATTCCATTAAAAGCAGTCTTCATAAGAAAATACAAGAGAGCAACTGTTTTTGTCTCACCTTCTGGAAGTACCCAATACTCTTTTCTTTTCTGGTAAAAATATTCTTTTCTTTTTTCTTTATTATCTGAAGTGTAAGGTAGAGAAAGATATTCTGTTTCTAATCTTTTAAGTTCTTCAATAAAATTGAAATAATCATTTTTAGTTGTATTTAACAATCCAATAAGTTCACTGTTAATATCATTAACCATACCCGGTAAAGATGGATATCCACTTTTAATAGCCGCGAATAAAGCACCGCCACCAAAAAAAGGTTCAACATATGATGTGATATTATCAAGATTTGGAACTAAGGGGGAATATTCTTTTAAAAGTTTACTTTTACCACCAGCCCACATATACAAAGGCTTAAGTTGTCTATTATTTAATGAAATAATACTCATTTATTTTTCCTATTGGTTATTATTATTGGATGTAAATCTAAAAGAAGAAAAAACATACAAAAATAGTGATTTAAATTAAAACTATAAAAAATTATACATATAAAAATAGACTTTGGCAAAAAAATAAAGCGATATTTTTTTAAATAATTAATATCTTTGAAAATGTATTTAAAAATGTTATAATAATGAACAATTAAAAATATATAAAAATATACTAAGGATAAAAAATGCACGATTTTCACAAACATAGAGAAGAGGATAATCATGCTCATGGCGAGTATAATATAAAAAATCATGATAAAGAACATTCCCATGAACAGCATGAGCATGAGCATAAACATAATGAAAAAGCTTTAAAATGGATTCTTGGTATAACTTTGGGTTATGCGTTTGTTGAGTTGGGAGCTGCTTTTTGGAGTAAATCACTTGCATTATTTGCTGATTTTGCTCATATGATTACAGATTCAGCATCTATATTCTTTGCTATTATTATGGCTATATTAAGTAAAAAACCTGCAAATGAAAAGTTTTCCTATGGTCATGGTAGAGCAGATACTATAGGAGCTTTTATTAATGCTATGTTTATGGTGTTTATATCTATTGTTATTATTTATGAGGCAATAAGCAGATTATTTCATCCTGTAGATGTAAATGGCCTTGGCGTAATAGTAGTATCAACGATTGGGTTGTTTGTAAACCTTATAGGATTAAAGCTGTTACATGGAGCTGAATCATTAAATACTAAAGCTGCTTTTGTTCATATTTTAGGAGATTTGTTAGGAACCGTAGCTGCTATTATGTCAGGAGTTATTATTTATTATGGTGGCTATATGATAGCAGATCCACTATTATCAATAGCTGTATCAATAATCATATTATTCCCTGCAATAAAAATATTAAAATCAGCAGTAAAAATATTAATGGAAGCTGTTCCTAATCATATAGATTATAATGAGGTTGGTCATAGTATAAAAGAGGTAAAAGGAGTAAAGTCAGTTCATGATCTTCATATATGGACAATGAGTTCAAATGATGTTGCTTTATCAGCTCATGTTTTAATAGATGAATTAGAAGATTGGCATGAATCATTAGATAATATTCAAGAAATGCTTATAAAAGAATATAAAATAGTTCATGTTACTATTCAGCCAGAGATAGATGAAAAACATTTTAAAAATTGTCATGTGTAAAAGTTAGTAATATTTATAGAATAGCAGATCCGTCTGCTATTTTTTTTGCAAAAAAAACGTGAGTACAAGTATTATATCTTAAAATGAAATGAGGATGTAAAAATGTATACTGAAGGTTATTTAATAGATATTGTTGAGGAAGGTTCTTGGAAAGATGCCAAAGTAGAAGGAAGTCAGACATCAGAAAAAGTAATAGTAATGAGAAAGACATTGATAATTAAAGATAAAATAGACAGAATATTAAAGTTAGAATGCGATAAAACAGAAAAATTAAAAATAAACGAATATTATAATTTTTTTTATGAAAATGGAAAAGCAACTAATGTTTATCAAGATAAAAAATTAATAAATGAAATGTCTTCTGAAGAAAATATAATAAAAAGTGATGAGGGGATAGATTTTTTAGAAGGTACAATGATTATTTCTATTTTTACAATATTTATGCTTGGGGTTGGAGCCGTATTAATAGATATACCATTATTGCTAATATTGAAATATTTTATTTTAAGTGATGTTGTTTTTAATAATTTTGTAAAAGATTATCATATACCTATGTTGATATGCTCAACAATAATGACTATTTTTGTATTTTATTGGGGAACAGATAAAATCGAAAAGAAAGAAATTCAAAAAAATAATAATATAATAGAAAATTTTAGAAATGAAATAGATAAAGAGTTACAAGAAAGAAAAAATATAAAGATCAACGTAAAAGATAATTATATTAATAAATAAAGAATAATTATTTTTAATTTAGCTATATAATAAATATTATTTTATTTAACTTAGAGGAAATGAAAATGGGGTATGATAATACAGTTTTTAACGTTAATGGAGAAAGTCTTGAACAACTAAAATTGGCTGTTAGTTTGTTATTTTCTACAACTGGAAACAAAAAAACAAAAGCTTTTAAATATGTTCCGGGGTATGGTTTTGTGTTTTATTGGCATCCTGATACATCAGATAAATCTAAAGGTTTAAGGCAGCTAATGAGGACTATGGACGCAGAAGCAACAGCATTATATCTTTGGGCATGGCTACAAAACTCTCCAGAAGCATCTGCAGAGTTAGAAAAATTAAGAGAATCTGATGATGATGTGCAAAATAGTGAAGAGGATGAAGAAGAATCTATAAGATTAAGTTCTTGGGATAATGATATAGATCATGATGGTAGCAATTACGTTGGTTGGAGACTTTATGTTGAAGATTGGGGGCATGTGAATAGTAGCCCTTATGCTATAGGATGTGTAAAGCCTGTATTTTTATGGTGTGGGAAATAAAAAGGTGTATTTATGGGAAATCTAAGTGGCGGAATAAAAGAAGCATTCGAAATTTTTTTAAAAGATAAAGAAGATGCTATAAAGGTTATTATTATTGATGATAATGAATTTTATATAAAAGGTGAAAATAAAGTACGATATTTAAATCAAAAAGACTCAAAAAATTATGATAGGTATGATAAATTTGTATGGCATGTAATAAGATGCAAAGAGCCTTCATCAGCAATATATTTTGAAGCAAATAAAAACAAGGTGTTTTTAATAGACAATTTCAAAAATAATATTGAAGATAAAGAAGAATATTTTAAATTTATCGATGATGATACAAAAAAATTAATAGATTTACTAAAAGAACTAAATTCTAAATCTGTTGGTTCTAAAATACTTGAAATAAATTGTGAAAAATTAGGTGCATATTTATTTAACAAAAAGATTTTAGATGTTTTTAAAATATTACAATATATAGAAATGAATGTGGGTTATTCCATTTTTATATATGTTAGTAATTACTATCTAGATGTTTTGGAAAATAGTACAACTATTAAAGAGCATAATAATTATAAATATATAAGAAAGTATATAGATGATGGAAAAGATATAAATAAGCTGAAGTTAAAATCATTTACAGTGAAAAAAGGGCGCATCATAAACGTCAAATCTTATGATGAAACTTTTAAAGGAATAGATAATGCTAATAAAGAAAATTATTGTAAAGTCTTTGATATAGATTATAAGTATACAAATCCAACAACAGAAAATAAAGATATACTAAATAAGATCTCAAATATAAAAGCCAACACATCAAGGAAATTGAAAAAAATAAATAATAAAATAGACTTAGGTGAGTTAAAAGAAGAGTTCCCTAACTACACTTCATTTTTTGAATACATAGAAGATGAAGTAACTATTAGCTCAAAGATTCAAAATAAGATACAAGTTAGTCCTGCATTATTAGTAGGTCCTCCGGGCATAGGTAAAACCTTTTTATTGAATAAAATTGCTAAAATATTAGAGTTGCCTTCTTATTTTTTAAACGCTGGTACATTAACTGGTGGATTTATTATAAATGGACTATCAAGCGGATGGGGAACAGGACAACCGGGATTCGTGTTTAAATCACTTTATGAATCAGATGTAGCAAATCCATTATGCTTTTTAGATGAAATAGATAAATTTGGATATTCTAATGTTTCTCCTATTGAACCTGTTTTATTATCTGTATTAGAAAATCATACAGCAAAGGAATTTGTTGATGAGTTTTGGAATTTTAAAATGAATGCCTCTAATATAAATTGGATAGCAACAGCTAATGATATAAAAAAAATTAGTGAACCTTTATTAAGTAGATTCTCTGTATTTGAAATTCCTTTACCTAATTATGAAGAAAGAAAAATATTCACAAAATCAATAATAGAAGAAATAGTAAGAAATAAAGGTCTTTTAAGTCTGTATAAAGGTGTTTCAGATGAGTTTATATCGGAGATTGCTAAAGAGGAAGGTTCATTAAGAAATATTAGTAAAGTAATTAAAGAGTCAATATCAGTTTCTATAAGAAGAGATGATGAAAATATTTTCTTAACTCCTGATGATATAAAAATAAAAAATAAAACCAAAAGAGGTATAGGTTTTTAATAAAAAGGCGGATTTATTATGAAAAGCAATTATATAAATGGGAAAATAATAGAAGTGTCAGAAAAAGGAAGCTGGACAGAAGCTAAAGTAAAAAATAAGGAAAATCTTCAAGATGTAATACTGATCGAAAAAAATATTACCATAGAATCTAAAGATGGTAAAATTCATAATATTTATTGCAATAAAAATATAAATATAAAAAATGGAGATTATGTATACTTACGTTTAAATAAAAATATTGTAGAAGAAATGTATAAAAATGAAAATGCATATAAAATAGCTATAAATAGAGCTAAGGAAAAAAAGAATGATAAGATTCTAAAAAATAAAGAAGAGAATCATTTTATTTTTATGAATCTATTTCTGCCTATAATATTAACTCCAATATTTCAACCTATTTTAAAAACAATAATACAAACTATTATGTATATTGGTACGCCAACTGAAAACGATAACTTAGGAAGTATAAGTAACCATTTTACAAGTATATTAGGTCCTGATAGTTTCATTTTTAATGTTATATTATATCTTATAACATTTAATACATTATTTGCTATAGTAAAAATTATTTTAGACTCTTCAAATAATTCATCAGACAGACAAAAATCGAATGTAATTAAAAGTATTGAGTATGAAGAAAATATAAAAGTAAAAGAGTCAAATGAAAATATATCTTATAAAGTAAGCTTAACTAAAAAATAATATTAAGCTAAAGCATTTTATGTTAATAAATAGGAGCTGCTGCTCCTATTTTTTTTATTATATCGTTTGACTAAAAAAGCATATTAAATAAAATATATGTTTGTTTATTAAAGAAAATAGAATAGGAAAATATGAAAAAGAGTATACTAACAATATTGTTATCATCGATTATTATTACAGGATGTAATGATAACAACAAAAGATCAAATATAAAAACGCCTCCGTTAAACGTAAGTTATGTTGAAGTTGTTCAAAAAAATATCCCTATTGAACAGGAGTTTTCTGGTAGAGTTGTATCTTATATGACATCTGAAATCCGCCCTCAAATTAGTGGAATAATTAAGAAAAGATTATTTACAGAAGGCCAAATGGTAAAAGAAGGGGATATACTATATGAAATAGAACCAGAAACATATCAAGCGGCTTATAACCAAGCACTTGCTAATTTAAGTCAGTTAAAAGCAGCATTAAACGTAGCATCTCTAAAATCAAAAAGATATAGTATGCTTATAAAAAACGCTTCTGTATCTCAGCAAGATTATGATGATGCGCAATCAACATATCAACAAGCAAAATTTAATGTAGATGCTGCCAAAGCTGCACTTGAGACAGCAAGAATAAACTTAGAAAGAACCAAAATAAAAGCTCCAATATCTGGTAAAATAGGTATATCATCTGTAACACCGGGTTCTTTAATAACTGCCGAACAAAGTACGCCGCTATCTATTATACGTTCAATTGATAAAGTGTATGTTGATTTTACTCAAACAAGTATAGATTTATTAAAGTTAAAGAAAATGTTATTAAAAAATAATAAAGATATAAGTGATACTGATGTTTCATTAATGTTAGAAGATGGAACTCAATACCCATTAAAAGGGAAGTTATCTACTACAGAGATAGCGGTAAATGAAGGAACAGGTTCAGTCATAATGCGTTCAATATTTGAAAATCCTGACCATCTTTTATTGCCCGGAGCTTTTGCAAGGGTAAAACTATCACAGTATGAACAAGAAGCAGTTTTAGTTCCTCAACAAGCTGTAATAAGAAGCGGAGAAGGTAAATCACAGGCTTATGTTATAGAAGGAAGTAAAGTAAAACTGGTTCAATTATCAGCTAAAGAGAATTTAGGAGATAATTGGGTGGTTACCGAAGGTTTAAAAAATCATGATAAAGTTGTTATAGAAGGGGTTTCTAAATTAAAAGATGGTCAAGAAGTTTCTCCTGTAGAATATAAAAAGTCACAAGGAGATAAATAATGTCTAAATTTTTTGTATATAGACCTGTTTTTGCATGGGTTATAGCAATATTGATTATGTTAGCAGGTGTTATAGGTATGTCCCAATTGCCTATATCTCAATATCCTAATATAGCTCCACCATCTGTTAAAATATCTGCGACCTATCCGGGAGCAAACGCTGAAACACTTGAAAATAGTGTAACTCAAATAATAGAGCAACAACTAACAGGAATAGATGGCTTACTATATTTTAGTTCAAGTAGTAGTTCTTCTGGATCTGTAGGTATAACAGTAACATTTGCTCAAGGTACAGATGCTGACACGGCTCAAGTTCAAGTTCAAAATAAGGTTCAACAAGCACTAAGTAGATTGCCTTCAGAGGTTCAAGCTCAAGGAGTTACAGTAACTAAATCACAATCAGACTTCTTAATGATATTATCAGTATATGATGAAACGGGAAAAAATAGTAGTAGTAATATTTCTGATTGGTTATCAAGTAACTTACAAGATCCAATATCAAGAACAAATGGTGTAGGAAGTGTAATGGTATTTGGTGGTGAACATGCTATGAGAATTTGGCTTGATCCTCAACAACTAAAAAAATATAAACTCAATCCTGCTGAAATAGTTTCAGCCATTAAAGAACAAAACGTTCAAGTTTCTGTAGGTCAAATAGGATCGGCTCCATCTACTAAAACACAAATGATTACAGCAACTGTTCATGCTCAATCTCGCTTCACAAAGGTTGAACAGTTTGAAAATATTATTTTAAAATCAGAAAGCAATGGTTCAAAAGTATATTTAAAAGATGTTGCTAAAGTTGAGTTAGGAAACTCAGATTATAGCACTGATGTAAAATTAAATGGCTTCCCCGCTTCTGGTATGGCTGTTATGTTAGCTCCCGGAGCAAATGCTTTAGATACATCTGATGCTGTTAAAAAAGTTATAGAAGAAATGAAACCTAACTTCCCGGATGGATATAAAGTTGGTTACCCTAAAGATAGTACTAATTTCATAAAACTTTCAGTAGAAGAAGTTGTTCATACACTTATAGAAGCAATAGTATTAGTAGTAGTTGTTATTTATTTATTCCTTCAAAATCTAAGAGCAACAATAATACCAGCAATAGCTGTTCCTGTAGTGCTATTAGGGACATTTGGAGTTCTTGCTTTATTTGGTTATTCTATTAATACGTTAACATTATTTGCGATGGTATTAGCGATAGGGCTTCTAGTAGATGATGCTATAGTTGTTGTTGAAAATGTTGAGAGAATAATGACCGAAGAAAAACTATCAGCAAAAGAAGCAACAGCAAAATCTATGGGAGAAATATCAGGAGCGCTGATTGCAATAGCCGTTGTATTATCTGCAGTTTTCTTACCAATGTCATTCTTTGCTGGTTCAACAGGTGTTATTTATAGACAGTTTTCCATAACTCTTATATCAGCTATGGCTCTTTCTGTAGTTGTTGCTTTAACATTAACTCCTGCGTTATGTGGAAGCTTTTTAAAACATTCTAAAAAACATGAAAAAGGGTTCTTTAAATGGTTTAATAATTTTTATGATAAAACAGAGCATTCTTATGCTGATAAAGTTGTATCAATAAGTAAAAAGAAAAAAATATTTGTAGCTATATATTTATTAATAGGTGTTGGTTTGTATTTCTCTATAAATAAACTGCCTACAGGTTTTATACCAACAGAAGATCAGGGAGATGTAATGATAATGTATACCTTACCTTCTGGAGCAAGCTTAAATAGAACTAAAGAAGTTAGTAAAGAAGTGCAAGATTACTTTGCTAATAATGAAAAAAATAATGCTAAATATGTTTTTACTATTTCAGGTTTTAACTTCATGGGAACAGGTAGTAATGCTGGTATGGCATTCGTAGCTTTAAGTGATTGGAGTGAAAGAACAACTAAAGAAAGTTCTGCTGACAGTATAGCAATGAGAGCAATGATAAGTCTTAACCAAAAAATAAAAGATGCTCAAGTTTTTGCAATGACACCTCCAGCTATAATGGGATTGGGACAATCTAATGGGTTTACTTTACAGCTTCAAGCTCTAAATGGAACATCCAGAGAAGAACTTGAAAAATTAAAAAATGAATTATTACAAAAAGCTAACTCAAATCCAATATTGACTGCTGTTAGAGCGAATGAACTTCCCAATAATGCTCAGCTACAAATCAATGTTGATAATGAAAAAGCAACAGCTTTAGGAGTCTCATTAGGTGATATCACAAATACACTCAGTTATGCTTGGGGTGGATCCTATATTGGCGATTTTATTGATAATGGAAGAGTTAAAAGAGTATATATTCAAGGAGAAGCTGATTCAAGAATGCAGCCAACAGATTTAAATAAATGGCATGTAAGAAATGACAATGGCGAAATGACTCCATTTGGTTCTATAACTGATACTTATTGGTCATATGGTCCAGATAACCTTAATAGATTTAATGGAACATCAGCGTATAATATTCAAGGTAGTGCTAGTGCAGGTTATAGTTCTGGTCAGGCAATGGCAGAAATGATAAAGCTTGTTAAAGAGCTTCCTAAAGGTGCTACTTGGTCTTGGAGTGATCTGTCTTACCAAGAACAGCAAGCAGGAAGCCAAGGACCGATGTTATACGCTCTTTCGATATTAGTCGTATTCTTATGTCTTGCAGCATTATATGAGAGCTGGAGTGTTCCTATATCCGTTATAACGGTGATTCCTCTAGGTGTTATAGGTGCCGTCTTAGCAGCATCTTTCAGAGGAATTGAGAATGATGTTTATTTCCAAGTAGCTTTATTAACTACAATAGGATTATCCTGTAAGAATGCTATATTGATTGTAGAGTTTGCTGAATTAATGATAAAAGAAGGTAAATCCGTATTTGCGTCAATCGTTCTTGCTGCTAAACATAGATTAAGACCTATATTAATGACTTCATTTGCTTTTATTGCTGGTGTTTTACCATTAGCCTTATCTTCTGGTGCTGGAGCTAACAGTAGGATAGAAATAGGTACAGGTATTATAGGAGGAACTCTATCTGCTACAATATTAGCAATATTCTTCGTTCCATTATTCTTTATTATAATAAAAAATATTACGATAAAATTTAACAATAAAGAAAAACACTAATATAAAAAGAGGCTCCGGCCTCTTTTTTATGTCAAAAATAAAAATAGTTTAAAAAAAATCATATAGTATAACTAATACTACCTCTATAGGAAAAAAAATAAACTAAATGAAATTGGTAATTGACTTTTTTAATATTTGAGTGATATATTATTTTTAAGGCAGCCTTAAAGAAGTATCGCCTACCGTTCTCTGAAAAAGGTAAACTAAGGTTTGAATACATCTAATCATCTATTTTATTAACCATGATAATAGATTCTAGATAACGAGAACAATCTTAATAATCTATTAGGAATAGGATAATAAAAAATGCAAAAAGAATTTAATCATAACAGCTTCAAGAAAGCTGTATCAAACGTATCTGGTTTTTTAAAAGAAAAAGATATCAATATACCTCATATTACTTTGTTAAATGCTCTTTCATTGTTTTTGGGTGCAAAAAATTGGAATACATTAAAGGATGAATTAGATAAACAAAAAGAAAATACGCATAATATCTCTTTAAATGATAATAAAGATGTTGAAAATATATTAAATAACGCTAGAAAAACATTAAATGATATTAATAAAATAGCAAAAAAAAATGATGATGCTGTTTCATTATTTTTTGATGAACGAGTAAAGAAATTTTTAGAGTTTATTTTTAACGATAAAAATTATGAGCATTTTTACGAATGCTTATCATTAAATGAATGTGTTTATTCATCTTTTAATGACTTAAAAAATGGTATGTTGTCAGCAGCAACAGAAACAGTATTTAAAGAAAACTCTTATTTAGATGATTTTAAATTGATGAATAAAGATGATTTATTCATGTCAAAAAACCAATTCGAATGCAACGATTCTCTTGATGATGAAAAAATGTTTTCTATTCACATAGCGCAAAAAGGAAATACTAAATTTGATAGTAATTATTTAGATATCCTATTTTTCCTATATGCTATAAATAATAAATGGTTTAATAATTATGTAATGGGATACGTGAATTATTCGTATGTTTATAATAAAAAAATTAATAAAGAAGTGTTAAAAATATCTCTTCCTATTGATAGTTTTACAGTTAATGATTTTAAAAAGGATTGGGAAGGTATGAGATTCTTTCTTCAATTATTTTATAAGAATATAAAGTTAGATTTAAAGTTAGAAGAAGACGATAAGAGAGTATCTGCGGCAATGTTTACTCAAGCTGCATTAAATCAAATGTCTCACTCAACTAGTAGTGCAGGAAATTTATCTCGTGCAGCAGTTTATGATTCAGAGGGTAGATTAAGAGTACAAATTGGTAAGTTGTAAATGAAAGGCCCTCAAGGGCCTTTTTTACATTTTATGCTTAACTGTTTTCTTATTTGTCTCATTTAATACTGATTCAAATATTTCAATAAAACGAGCATCTGTCTTTTCACGGTAAGTATAACTAACAAGTCTTTGAACAACATCACCTAAAGGATCTAATGGAATTTGCCCATATTTATTTTCATTTTCTTTTTGAATTTCTTTTATTAACATATTTTTAATAGGAGAAACTCCATTAATATCTACAGTTCTGTCAGGTCCATCAAGAAGAAGTTTAGTCGCAGTATTAAGTATAATAGTTTCTCTATCATCTCGATATAATCTGTCAGGATCGGTATGGTTTAAAACATCTGAATGGTACTTCTCATTATAAGCAATATTTTCTTTTAACGAATCATCTGTTCTAAATGCAAAATATCTCTTAAATCCATCATAAGCACTATCACTAAAATCATAACTATCCTGAACAATAAGATAATCTCTTAAATTAGGATTATAGCTGAAATAATCTTTTATTTCTCTTATTCTATTAGCTTGTCTTAAATGAGATTCAACAATATTATGTTTTATCTCTGTCCAATCATTCTTTTCACGATATTTTTTAGCTTTTTGAAAATTTAATTCTCTGTATTTTTCAAAATCATCTTGAGAAAGCTCATCAGTAAAATTTAATAAAAAATTATTAGATCTTCCAGTAGCATAAACGGCATGAGTTCCTTTAATATCATCCAGTAAAGGAGGAAGATATCCTTGAGTGTGAGGTATTACAGCAATGGATGAGTGTTTCTTATTTGCTATAACAGATAATAAATGAGTAATGCCTTCATTATAATAATGTTCAAAATGCTTAACAGGTGTTAAATTTATTGTCTTACTTTTTTCTTTTAACCAAATCATACTATCTATAGCTTTTCTAAAATCTTTAACATCATAGTCTTTAGTTATATGAAGAATAGCTTGTGTTTCTAATCTATCTTTAAAGCCAATATCTGTTGCTAATCTTCCTTCATGACTGATTGTAAACTCTTTTGCCTTAAGAATATCATAAATAAGCAAGTTAACATTTTCAGAACGTTCTATTTGTTCAGCAGAGGTTGATATTTCTATCATGTCTTTGTGAAATTCACTCAAAAATTTTAATTGAGGAATACTGGTTAATGATAATTGAGCAATTTCATCCAATGAAATTTTATTATGTTGTTTTGCTAAAGATTGAAATGAAAGTGTCATATTTTTTATCCCTTTTTTAAAGTGTTTAATATATTGTAACAATATAACAAAATAATGTCTAATAAAAAGCAAAGTAATTAGTCAAAATCTTATTTTTAAATATTATTGAATAAGTAAGGTTAATATAGTATTTTATACGTAATAAAAAATTATAGAGTCGAGGAGGTTATATGATTGATAGAATAATGTTTTGCAAAGATGGTGTAATAAGACTAGCAGGATTTAAAAAATTTGCGTTGTCTTTAGAGCTTCTTCAAAAAGACTATGTGGAGCAAACTGGAAATAAAGAAGAATATTTTATGATGAGATATTTAAACAGTCCTGTTGTGATAGAAGAAGGAACAACATTAGAAAAACTGATTTTGTCTTTAGAGCCGTGGTCTGAAATGTTGGGGCGTTATCTTGATATTGATTTATGTAGTTATATAAAGGCAATAAAAAAAGAAGCATCAAATGAAAGAGTGAAAGATGCTTGGATTGGAATTGGTAGAAACATAAGATTGTCTATAAATTATAAAAAAGAGAAAGATGATTTCGATTTTGTAAATGGAGACATAAAGGAATATTTTAAGAGGGAAGTAAAATATACAAATGAAATAGAAGATAATTTCAAAATGGATGAAGAACTTTATGCCTCCTATTATATAAAAGGAAAAGAAGAGCATTATGGATTAAGTATAAAAAAGGTTAAAAATGTTCCAGTTATTATTAATCCTAAGATAAACATAATAGATTGTACATCAAAAGATAAACCTAATGTAATGCAAGCATTAAACAAAAGTGCTCATAATATTAGAAATATAGATAATTTAGATTTTATACCAACAATAAGAACCTATACAGATATGAATTTGACAGATGTTTTAAAAGCTATATTCAATTATGGATTTGCTGCTTATTCTCCAGAGGTTCTTGAATATCATAAGAAGTTAATAACTCAATCGTTAAATGGAGAAGAAAGAGATTCTGATGATAATTGGTATGAAGAACAAATTGAGATTATATCAAAAATAAAAGAAAGAGTTTACCCTAAAGAAAGTAGGCATGTAAATTTAGAACATTTTAAGGAAGCTGAAATTCCAGAAGAAAGACTTTATAACAGAATTATAAAAGAGTAAGATAAATAAGCGCCTGCGGCGCTTATTATATCATGATAAAGAGATATTGATATCAATACCGTTATCTGCAGTTTGAGTAGCTAAAATATTATAGTTAATAAGTTTACTTTTATAATTAAAATATCCGTTTTCTCTACCAATAACGCTTTCATTCGTTGTAGTATTATCAATATCAATATTTAAAAGAGTGGTTCCAAGGTTTTTGGCTATAAGATTAATTTCATCTGTAGAATAATTTTCAATCTCTTGATGATAAACGCGAAGCTTACTACCTGTATGTGGTCGATATTCAATGAGTATGATTTTTTGAGGTGGAATAGCGGGCATAAGAATAGAATTTTCTGGATATAACTTAGTATTATAAAGAGAAATGAAGAAATCTAGTATATTGTTATTCATGATTTTTCCTTAATTAATGTTTCAATAATATTATCATAAGAAAGAAAAATATCAAAAAATATAAATATTGGCTTGATTATCATTTTTTGTTGTGTAATAATAGTTTAAATAACATTTATAGGATAAGAGGTTTACATGAATTTCAACTTAACAGCTACTGCTAAAAACTTGAACGCTACTGCTAACGCAGTCAGCGTTGTTGCTGTTATGGGGATGGGACGCCGTGTGGTGGGTATGGGCGTATCTAAAATTCATGGGAGCCGAATGTAAAAGTAAAACTTAACATTCACAAAAACCGAAAGGCTCCTGAAAAGGAGCCTTTTTTATTGGAAGAAACAAAATAAATCTAAAACATGACATGTTTTGGAATGATTGCTATTATATTAATATAAGTCATTGATTTAAAAGAAAATATTTTAAAAAAGTTATAAAAAAAGCTTGATTTTAAGAAAAAGATATCATAATATATAAAACATAGAGACAAGATGGTTGATTAACTCAGTTGGTAGAGTGCTTTCCTTACAAGGAAGTGGTCATAGGTTCGAATCCTATATCAACCACCACACTATAATAGTGAAATAGCTCAGTTGGTCAGAGCGCCGCTCTCATAAAGCGGAGGTCGAGAGTTCAAATCTCTCTTTCACTACCAGAGCTGGTATGAGTCGCCTAGCTCGTTAAATTATATAACGCGATCCACGCTGCGCATGTGTAGCCAGTCCGTAAGGGGCAAGATTCACTTCCTACAAAGTGGGTAGGAACAATGGGGATGTAGCTCAATTGGGAGAGCATCTGCCTTGCAAGCAGAAGGTTGTGGGTTCGAAACCCATCATCTCCACCAGCACCTATAGCTCAATTGGATAGAGCGCTTGGCTACGAACTAAGAGGTTGGGGGTTCAAATCCCTCTAGGTGTACCAAAAATATAGTCCATTAGCTCAATCGGGAGAGCGCTTCCTTTACACGGAAGAGGTAGTTGGTTCGAAACCGACATGGACTACCAAGTATGCGAGAATAACTCAGTTGGTAGAGTGCTGTCCTTCCAAGTCAGATGTCGCGGGTTCGAGTCCCGTTTCTCGCTCCAATATAAAATGCGCCGGAAGTTAAAGTGGAATGGTAACGCTTGGCTACGAACCAAGAGCCTGCGAGTTCGAATCTCGCTCGGTGCTCCAAATGTCAGAATAGGCCCAATGGGAAAGGCCGCCGCCCTCAAAGCGGGAATAGCGCTAATCGGATTGATCACCGATGTTCGACGAAGGTTCGAGTCCTTCTTCTGGCTCCATAATAAATGCGAGTGTAACTCAGTTGGTAGAGTGCCGTCCTTCCAAGTCGGATGTCGCGGGTTCGAGTCCCGTCTCTCGCTCCAGTAAAAATAGTTTAAGTTATAGAATACTCTGACAACAGAGAGATGTTAGTGAAAAGCTAACTTTTTACACAAGGCAGATATAGTTTAATAGGTAGAATAAAACCTTGCCAAGGTTTAGGAACGAGTTCGAGCCTCGTTATCTGCTCCACATAGTTTAAAAGCTTGATGTTTTCATAAAATACAATAAGATATTATTACGCAAATAATAATAGGAAAAACATTATGAGAATAGAAAAAGATACATATTTACAAAATTTGAGAGTAGGTGATCTCAGACCAATTCAAGTTCCAGAATTGGCATTACTTCATACTCCTACGGAATATCAAGATTTTCCTGATGAGTTTTTTATGAGGGTAAAAGATGGAAGGATTCCTTTTGGTCAAGAACATGGATATTTATTTTTATCTAAATTAGGTACAATATGTTTATTTGATAAAATTTTTGAAGTATTAAAAGAACAATATTTCGACAGTATAGAAGAAATAAAATCAACTTTATCAGAGGAATGTTGTCCTAATATAAGAAAATCTTATGAAGAATGGTTAGAAAAACTTGGAAAAGAACCAGAAAGAGAAGTTTATTTGAATAAAATATTAGATCAAATTGATAAAATAGAGAAAAAAAGTATTAAGTTTTTTATAAAAAATCAGGATAAGTATTTGAATAAAATTTATAAGAAACGAGATTAAGACGTGCGTGATTCGTATAGGGGCTAATATGTCAGGCTTCCACCCTGAAGACGAGGGTTCGATTCCCTCATCCCGCACCAATGGTTTGTTAACTCAGTTGGTAGAGTGCTTCCCTTACAAGGAAGTGGTCATAGGTTCGAGTCCTATACAAACCACCAGCAGGTATATTTTAATGGTAGAATCAAACATTGCCAATGTTTAGATGCGGGTTCGATTCCCGCTACCTGCTCCAACGTATGCGCCTATAGCTCAATTGGATAGAGTATTTGGCTACGAACCAAAGGGTTGGGGGTTCAAGTACCTCTAGGTGCGCCATATCACATAGATAGTATTTAAATTTGATCTTTCTTTTTTATTATGAGATGACTATTTTTTAATCATAATAAAAGGGGTATTTAACAGTATACTAAAAACATGATCAAACCTGATCACATAAATAAAACGTAAATACTTCGTATTTGCGTAAAA
>PPYF01469529.1_pt1 | contig 30365 bp, 25 predicted proteins | sample 1559871 | NCBI WGS metagenome assembly PPYF01 (sample SAMN08240021, study PRJNA423297) | Human gut metagenome, whole genome shotgun sequencing project.
ATTCCTAGGGGGCATAGCTCAGTTGGGAGAGCGCTTGAATGGCATTCAAGAGGTCATGGGTTCGAATCCCACTGTCTCCATTAAAAAAGGGTCTTACAAATGTAAGCCCTTTTTTTAATCAAACAGTGTCAGCTGCCCGCCTTCGGTTTTATCCTCAAATTCATTTAAATATTTAAATACCTCGTCAATTTTATAGATTATTTTATGCTTTTGACAAAACTGAGAATAGATTTTCATCAGTGTGCTGCTATTGGGGCTTGGAAGGCTGTAGGCGTTTCCAAATTCACTTATGTAACGCTCCTTCATGCCGGGGAAATGCTCGTCCAGCTTTTTATAAAAATACTCTCTGTCGCCATCCCTTAGCGTAAGCCCGAAGCCAAAGCACAGAATGCCGTGCACATCGGCCCCGGCGCAGCCGTTAAGCAGTCCGATAAGATTTTCCTCGGTATCGTTTATATACGGAAGAATAGGGCACAGCCATACGACTGTTGGTATGCCGTTGTCACGCAGTATTTTAAGCGCTTCAATCCGTTCATTTGTGGATGATACATTAGGCTCAATTATTCTGCACAGGCTTTCGTCATAGGTTGTAAGGGTCATCTGGACTACACATTTTGTCCTTTCGTTTATTTTTTTCAAAATATCCAAATCCCGCAAAATTCGGGCTGATTTTGTCAGTATCGCCGCTCCGAAGCCATATTTGTATATTATCTCAAGACTGCGCCTCGTAAGCCCCAGCGTCTCCTCAAGGGGCATGTACGGGTCGGACATGGCGCCCGTTCCTATCATGCGTTTTCTTCGTTTTTTCTTAAGCGCCGTCTCTAAAAGCTCACATGCATTGGCCTTTACCTCTATGTCCTCAAAGTCATGGTCCATATGGTAGCACAGGCTTCTTGAATCGCAGTATATGCACCCGTGAGAACAGCCCCGGTAAATGTTCAATCCGTTTTTTGACGAAAGTATTGTCTTTGCCTTAACCTCATGCATTATTTACCCTCCAGTTTTTTATACAGCCTGTTGGCATAAGCTACAGGAATTACAAACTCCAGCGCAATAAAAATTATTACAGCATATAAAAGAAGGGCTGTATTTGCGGTGCCAAGCGTAATTATCCCGCATACCGCAAGTATAAGGCCGCCTGACATTCCTGTGTAGCCGCTGAGCCTGTGGGTTTTTCTCCATACAGTTTCATTTGAAAGGGTAGCTTTTGTTTTAATGCCAAAAGTGCGGTTCTGCTTAATCTTTGCCATGAGGTTGCTTACATACATCATCAATATACCAAGTATAATGCAGACCGTTGCTGGGACATAGCTTCCGAGGCTTTCAGCGCCTTTTAAAGAGGGAATTGTCATTATCCAGCATAAAACGACAAAAAACATCATTATAAAGGCTATTGCCTTACTTTCGTATTTGACGTTGCTCTGCACGTTTGGATTGTTTAATCTTCTGTAAATCAGAAATATCAGCGCTATGGCAATCGGAATGGCCGCCGCCAGCATAAACGTCCACTTTGAGGAATAGCGGTCAGCAGTGCCGGAAATATTGTAATGTGTCGGCACAATATCCGTTTCGCTCATGGCTATGACGGCGGCCATTGCGGCAGCGTTTATAAGGGATATAATAAGCATAATATATTTTCTCATATTTTTTCATCCTCCCTGCCTATCAGGCTTGAAAGTAAATTCATCACGTCCTCTATGACGCTTGTTTTTATGGAATATATTACATTTTGCCCGTGCTTTTGGGCGTCAACAAGGTCGGCCTGCTTTAAAACGCTTAAATGGCTGCTGATGGACGGCTTTGTCATACTGAATTTTTCTGCTATTTCCCCTGCGGTCATATCACCGCGTTTAAGCATTTCAAGTATCTGCCTTCTGGTGGGGTCAGCCAGAGCTTTCCATACATCGGACATTATGTACTCCTCCAATAGCTGTTAGTTATTTAGAAAACTATCTAATTAACTGCATTATACTTTGCCAATGCCAGAAAGTATACAGTAAAATAATAGAAATATATATTGTACTAATATATAGACAGTATACAATGCAGATGATAAAATATAAATAAATTGTAACGGGCCTTGTGCCTATGGCGTATCTATACATAAGGGGAGGGTTTTATATGCAGACTAATGACCAAGTGTTTTTTCAGGGAAATAACAATAAAGCGGTTCTTCTGATACATGGGATTACATCCGGTGCGGCGCAGATGATACCTATGGCGAGATTTTTAAACGATTACGGATATTCCGTCTGGTGTGTAAACCTTGCCGGACATGGAACCTTCCCCGAGGAGCTTCTGCACACAAGCTGTGAGGATTTCATAAATAAGGCCGAGTATGACTATCAATATCTTAAAAAGCACTTTGATACAGTCTATGTTGGCGGGCTTTCAACTGGCGGCTGCCTTTCCTTGTATCTGGCCGCCAAGCATCCTGAAATCGCTGGCATTATCCCAATATCATCACCGCTCAGGCTTCTTCCGGGCACTTTTATGACGGATACATATCCGCCGGAGCAGATATATTTCCATAGGCCTATGGAGGGGAAGTTAGGGCTGTTCAAGCAGTATCATATCCACTATGAGGATATAGCGGTGGCGATTTTTAAGGAGCTTGAAAGGCTTATGGCGATTTTGAGAGAAGACGGATTAATTGAGAAAATAAACTGTCCGGCCATTGTTATTCAGGCAAAGGACGACGCTGTCGCTGACCCGTCCAGTGCTCCTGAAATATATAAAAGGCTTGCGTCCCAAAAGAAAGAGCTTTATACTCCCGATTACGGCGAGCACAGTATAGTGCTTACTGAGGGAAGGCATGAGGCGTTTCGAAGGACGGCAATGTTTTTAGAGAGCATTTAACAGGCATTTTTTGATTGTATTTTTCATATATTTCTAAAAATATAAAAATTATCGTTGACAAAGACAGTTTTTGGTGTTAATATGAGTAAAAATATTCGAAAGGAGAACACACTAATGTTATCAACTAGCTTATACATTTGCACACTATCTATTAGCGCTATTTGCTCACTAATTATTATTAGAAGTATTAGTGCTATGTGTCGTGCTGAAAAAACAGTTGATAATAGGTGGACGAAGTATTGTACAGCGAATGTAAAGTGCTGACAATATAATCGTATCGGATATTTTCACAGATGTTTTTTAGGGCTTACGGCTTCATAGCTGTAAGCCTTTTTGTATTCATGCAGAGTTATTAAATTAAAAGGTATTGCGAGAGGAGAAATAATCATGAAAATGGATATCAAAGTAGAGAGAACAAAGGCACCTAAACAAAAACCGGGCAAAGGGGCAGACCTTCCCTTTGGCCAAATATTTACAGACCACATGCTTATCATGGACTACGATGCCGATAAGGGCTGGCACGACTGCAGAATAGTTCCTTTCGGACCTATTATGATGCATCCCGGCTCAACAATCCTCCATTACGGAGCAGGCGCATTCGAGGGCATGAAGGCATACAGAAAAGAAGACGGAAGCTGCCAGCTTTTCAGACCGAGCGAGAACGCTAAGCGCATGGAAAAATCAATCGACAGACTCTGCCTCCCTCACCTTGACGCTGATACAATCCTTGACCTTATCGAAAGATTTGTGGAATTCGAGCAGGACTGGGTACCCAATGAAAAGGGAACATCACTCTACATAAGACCTTACGAGTTCGGCTGCGACGAGCCAATCGGACTCCACGGAATACAGAAAGCAAAATTCATGATTATTACATGCCCTGTAGGCAATTATTATAAAGAAGGTATTAAACCCGTTAAAATCGCTATTGAGGAACATGACGTACGTGCCGTAAGAGGCGGTACAGGCGACTGCAAGGTAGGCGGCAACTACGCTGCCAGCAACAGAGCTGAGGCAGTTGCGGAGCACAATGGCTTCACACAGGTACTCTGGCTTGACGGTGTTCATCAGAAATATATCGAGGAAGTTGGCTCCATGAACGTAATGTTCAAAATCAACGGTGAAATAGTAACTCCAATGCTTACAGGCTCTGTTCTTCCCGGAATAACGAGAAAGAGCGCTATCGAATACCTTACATCAAAGGGCTACAAGGTTACTGAAAGACTTATCACAGCAGAAGAGGTTTTGGAGGCAGCTAAAAACGGTACTCTTGAGGAAGCATGGGGAACAGGTACAGCGGCAGTTGTATCACCTATCGGTATCCTCCACTATGAGGGCGTTGACTACAAAATCAACAATAATGAAATGGGACCTGTATGTCAGGACCTTTACGAGGGTATAACAAACATCCAGTGGGGACGCACTGAGGATCCCTTCGGCTGGACAGTACCCGTAAGAAGCAAAGCAGCAGTTATGTAATTAAAAAAACCACTATACCAAATAAAACATTTAAAAAAGGAGTGCATTTATTATGAAGGGCTATCACATTTATATTCCAAATTACACTGTAGGAGCGGACTGTTATAACGAAATTCCGTGGGTAACAAGAAAGTATGGAAAAAAGGCTGTCGTTATCGGCGGCAAAACAGCAATGGCTAAGGTAAAAAATGCACTATTAGATGGTATAGCAGGTTCAGATATAGAGGTAACAGATTTTGTATGGTACGGCGGAGAAGCTTCTTATGAAAACGCAGAGGAGCTTATGAAAAACGAGTCGGTTAAAAACGCCGATATGATTTTTGCAGTAGGCGGCGGACGTGTAATGGACACATGCAAGGTTGTTAAGGAAAGACTTGACAAACCAATGTTTACATTCCCTACACTGGGTTCAAACTGTGCGGCTACAACGTCAATCGCGGTTATTTACCACCCGGACGGTACAGTAAACAATTACTTTTATTCAAAAACACCGGCAGAGCATATTTTCATTAACACACAGATTATTGCTGAGTCTCCTGAAAACATGTTTTGGGCAGGTATCGGCGACGCAATCTCAAAGGAGCTTGAGGCTCAGCTTTCAATTAGAGGACATAAGGTAGCACATACGCCTATGATGGGCAATCAGCTCAGCTTAATTTGTATCGATCCTCTTATTGAGTACGGTAAAAAGGCTTATGAGGACTGTAAAAACAACCAGGATTCATTTGAGCTGGAGCAAGTTGCTCTTGATATCATCGTTACAACTGGTATGGTATCAAACTTCATGACTACAGAGAACGACTACTATTACAACAGCTCTCTCGCACATGGCTTCTATAACGGAACATCGGTTATTCCTAACTGTATACAGCACCATCTTCACGGTGAAATCGTTTCCTTTGGAAGCCTTGTACTTTTAACATATGATAAGAACTATGATGAGTGCGACAGAATAATGGCTTTCCATAAGGAAATGGGTCTTCCTGTAACAATGGATGAAATAGGTTTGACAGATGAGGATCTTCCCGCAGTTGCTGAAAGGGCTTCGGTAACAAAGGAATGGACCTGTGTTCCCTATGAGGTTACAAAGGAAAAATTCATCTCCGCTATTAAGGAATGTAACGAGAGAGGAAAAAAATTCAAATAAGCTTATTCAGGAGCGGCCAGCTTAGGCCGCTCTTTTTTTATATCAAATTGCAAGTCTTTAATGGCTGTAGCAGCCACTTTTTTATACTAAAAGTTATCACCTTGGGTAAAATTTCGTAAGTTTACTTTTTGTATAATTGTATGTACAATTTATATATAAAAGGTTGATTACAGAAGTTCTTATTAGGAAAGGAGCCGTCAAATGACTTTACAGCAAATGAGATACGTTCTGGAAGTTGTCAGAAACAGATCTCTCAGAAAAGCGGCCACGACGCTCTTTGTAACGGAGGCTAATATCAGTAAACAGATAAGGGCGCTGGAAAGCGAGCTGGGGATACGTATTTTTAATAGGATGGGCAATAATTCCGTATTAACGGAGGACGGCCAGAGAATAATCCAGTATTTTAACGAGGTTCTTGAAAATGTGGATTTTATAAAAGAAAATTTTTCTGTGGAATTTAAAGCACGGCAAAAGTTTGCGGTAAGTTCACAACACTATACTTTTGCAGCAAAGGCTTTTGGTAAACTTATGAACGAGTTTACGGAGGAAATTTATCAGTTAAGCCTGTTCTATGAGCAAACTATAGACGTTTTAAAATCTGTTTCGGCAGGCAAAAGTGAAATCGGTGTGGTTTTAGTAAACTGTGAAAAGGCCCACAGCTTTGAAAGGCTTTTTAAAAGCTACTGTTTAGAATTTCACTCTGTATTTCAAACAAAGGCAAGGGTCTTTTTGTCCGCGCAACATCCGTTGGCAAAAAATAAATCTTTGACTGCAAAGGATTTGGAACCATACCCGTGTATACTCTACACACAGGACGAACTATCGCCGGATTTTCTTATGGAAGAAGTTATTCATTTTAAGAAACTTCCCCCAAAAATTATTCTTCTTAACGATCTTAATGCCAGCTTGGAATTGCTTTTAAACGCTCAGGCTTATGACATTGGCACAGGCCTTTTGATGGACAGCGCAGTAGGGATAATACATAGCGCCGTATTGGAAGAAGGACCCGACATACAAATAGGCTGGCTTGCTCAAACGGGAAAGAAGCTGAGTCCGCTGGCGGAAAAATACATTGAGCTTCTGGAAAAAAGTATTATGCAGATGGATAAAAACACTAAGTAATAAATTATTATATTCGACAATTAAAGCGCTTTATTTTAATAACTTGTTCAGGAAGATTGGTTTGTTAATACGGAGGGAGGATGTGCAATTACAGACATCTTATATTTAAGCAATAGTTAAATTTTACAGGGAGGAAATAATAATGGAACAAGAAAATAAAAAAATAAAAGCGTTTGACGTCCTGATAATTGGCCTGGCTTTCTTTGCAAACTATTTTGGAGCGGGAAATCTTATCTTTCCGCCTATGCTGGGACTTCAAAGCGGAACACAATGGGTTCCCGGAATGATTGCTATGATTATATCCGGCGTTGGGCTTCCTATTCTCGCAATTATTGTGATCGGAATGAGGGGCTCTGTACAGAGAATTACAGATCATGTACATAAAAGATTATACACTTTGTTTATAGGTTTAACAATGATTTGCTGTATTTGTGTTTCAATACCAAGAACAGCCGCTGTAGGAATAGAGATGGGTCTGCAGGGTCTGTGGGGCGGTGCGCCATACATCCCGGCAGTAATCGTTTATTTTATAATTGCATATTTCTTCGCTAAGGACAGAGGCACCGCTTTGGATAAAATAGGTAAGATTTTAACGCCTGCTATGACAGTTATTCTTTTTATACTTGTCATTAAAGGAGCGGCAGATCCAATCGGAGCCCCTGCTGAACCGTCAGTTGACAATTCATTTATAAACAGCTTTTTAGGAGCTTACAATACAGGCGATGTGATTGTATCATTCCTTATGGCTACAACATTTTTAGGAGCAATAACCAATAAAGGCTACACAGGGGAGCAGATAAAAAAAGTAAACCTGAGAGCCGGAACTATAGCAGCCATATGCCTTGCGGTAATCTATGGCGGACTTCTTTACATGGGAGCTTGCGTAAGCGGAGAATATACTCCTGATTCAATCGGCAACGCCGAGCTTCTTTTAACAGTTATCAGGTCTAGCGGCGGACAAATCGCCATTTACGGACTTTGCATGTCTGTTGTACTTGCGTGCCTTACAACGGCTATCGGACAGATTACGGCTGTAGCGGATTTCTTTGAAACAGAAACCCACGGAAAACTTCCTTATAAAGTGCTTGTTCCGGTAGTATGTGTTGCTGTTATTCTTGTAGCAAGTCTTGGACTTGATAAAATAGTAGCTATTACGTCTCCAACGTTTTCATTTTCGTATGCCATAGCGCTTGTACTTCTGCTTCTTGGAGTATTTGAGCGATTTATTCCTAACGACGGCGGATATAAAGGAGCGGTATATTTTACAGTGGTTTACGCTTCACTGGATCTGCTTACACAATATGGTGTTCATATAGGCATAGTTGACGGCATTCTTAATGCCATACCTCTTTACAACATGGGTTTTGGCTGGATAGTTCCTGCGTTAATGGGCTTCATAATTGGAGTTATAGTATATCCACGTATCGGAAAAAAATCTGAAAAGGTTGATCTGTTAAATAAAAATGAAGAAATTTAAGCTATTAATTGTTTATCATATTATGAGGAGGATTTAATATGTCAGTTCAAAAGGGTGAAGCAACAAAATATATACACACAGGCAACGGAGAGCTGTGTTATGATATGAATAAGGCCCTTACAGTACCAGAAACGTTTCCTGTTTATCTTTCATCAGCGTATATTGTAGATTCAATTGAGACAATGGACAGAATTTGTAACGAGGAAGCACCTGGATATGCGTATTTCAGACTGGGCAACCCCAATGCCGACGCAACTTCCCAAATTTTAGCCGCCGGTGACGGAGCTGAAAAAGGACTTGTGTTCGCCACAGGAATGGCTGCCATTACCACTTCTGTTTTAGCTGTTGTAAAACCGGGAGATCACATTGTAGCGTCCCCAATTATATATGGCGAAACATTTGCTTTTTTTAAGCATGAACTTGCACGCTGGGGAATTGAGACAACGTTTATAGACTTTAATACTCAAGATATAGCAGACTACATCCGTCCAAACACAACGCTTGTTTATGGAGAGACTATAGCAAATCCAATGATGGCGGTTCCGGATATGAAACATATTGCAGACGTAGCGCATGCCAATAATGCTCTGTTCTTTATTGATAACACATTTGCCACGTCAATTATTGCTAAACCAATAAAATACGGGGCTGATTTGGTTCTTTACAGTGCTACAAAATATCTTGGAGGGCATGACGATATTGTCGGAGGAGCGGCTCTTGGTTCAGAAAAGCTTATCAGAAAAATATATTATTATTTAGGACTTTACGGCTCGAATTTGGGCGCTGCAGAATCATGGCTTTTGGCGCGCAGTCTTCGTACTCTTCCACTTAGAGTAAAGAAAATGTCCGAGAATGCATTAGCTTTAGCCGAATATTTTGAGAAACATCCAAAAGTCGAAAAAGTATATTATCCCGGTTTGAAGTCGTCGCCAAGTAAGGTTCTGGCTGACAGCCAGTTTGAAGGCAACGGTTACGGCGGCATGCTCAGCATAAACTTTGCCGGTGGAATGGATGCGGTTAACAAAATAATAAGCAATTTGAAGATTGTACGTTTCGTTCCCACACTTGCCGGAGTTGGAACAACTCTTACATATCCGCCCAAAGCTTCGCATCGTGATTTGAATGATGATGAGCTTGCTGCAATCGGAATTACAATGGGACAGATAAGACTCTCAGCAGGTCTGGAGGATATAGACGATTTGATTAACGATTTTGATCAGGCTCTTGAAAAACTTTAAGGTTGCAACTGATTAAATGGGCTATCTGCGGTCTTGATATATCCGATAGCATATGGAAATGTAAACAACAGAAATATATTAATGACTGTATTTATACCGTTGCAGGAAATTAAAATTTATTACAACAGTATATGAATGAATAAAAGAGTGGTCTAATGGCCGCTCTTTTTTATTGCCGCCGGCCGCCTATTATGCTAATATAAATTTATAGTATACTGTTATTTTGGAAAGTATGGTGATTAAAGTGAAGGACAACGCAAGCAAGTATAACTGTTCTGTAGAAGCGACAATGGATATTATAGGCGGCAAATATAAGGTGATAATTTTGTGGCATCTAATAAAGGAAGGAACACTGCGCTTCAGCCAGCTGCAAAAGGCCATTCCTCAGGCCACACCGAAAATGCTGAGCAGTCAGCTGAAGGAGCTGGAGGCAAGCGGCATAGTTGAAAGGGTGCTTTATCCTGTTGTGCCTCCTAAAACCGAATACTCACTGACGGAGTTCGGCAAGACGCTGGTACCTATTGTGGTAAGTCTCCGTGACTGGGGAAATAAGTATTTCGACCGAATAGGCGAACCGAATCCCTGTAAGGTCAGAGAGTAAGTATCAAAAAGGGTACTATATATAAAAAAAGTGCATTCTTGCGAAAATCAATAATCTATTTAATAATGTAGTTATACAATATAGGGCCGTCGCCTTTTCGGGGCGGGGCAGAGGACTAAAAGGGAGTGAGTTAAGATGAGCTACAAAAAACTTTTTGAAAAGGGCAGAATAGGAAGAATTACTATTAAAAACAGATGTGTAATGATGCCTATGGGAACCGTGTACGCCGACAAGGACGGAATTGCCACAGACAGGATTATCGAGTATTATGCGGCCAGGGCCAAAGGCGGAATAGGCCTTATTGTAAACGAGTATACGGGAGTCGACGACATAGACAGCATACCAACTGTAGGCAATCTGCGTGCCGCAAGGGACTACCATATCAGCGGGCTTGAGAGACTTACAGAGGCTGTTCATCAGTATGACTGCAAAATATTTGCTCAGATACACCACGGCGGAATGACATCAAAGCCTGCCCTTACAGGACGCCAGTCGCTTTCGCCAAGCGGTATTCCGGCGGCTCCAGGCGCGCCGGCTCCAAGAGAAATGACTGTTGAGGAGATAAAGAATGTTCAGCAGAAATTTATCGACGCGGCAGTAAGGTGTCAGAAGGCAGGATATGACGGTGTTGAGCTCCATGGCGCCCATTCCTACCTTATAGCGCAGTTTTTCAGCAAATACTATAATAAGCGTACAGATGAGTACGGCGGAGGAGTCGAGGGACGTACACGCTTTACTCTCGAGATAATCGACGGTATCAGAAAGGCAGTAAGACCGGATTTTGTTGTTGGCCTTAGAATAAGCGGAGATGAAATGGTAGAGGGCCAGATGACGCTTGAGGACAATCTCGAGATAGTAAAATACCTTGAAAATAAAATTGACTACATCAATGTATCCAACGGCTGTGCACAGAACGGCGATGCCAACTGTGACCCGTATTCCTTTGCGCCAGGCTGGAAAAAGCATGTTGCCAAAGCCTTTAAGGACGCGCTTTCAATTCCGGTTATCGCTACAAATACAATTAAGGATCCCGAATGGGCTGAACAGCTCCTTAATGAGGGAGTAAGTGACTTTGTCGGATTAGGACGATCCCAGTTTGCGGACCCTGAGTTTGTAAATAAGGCAAAGGCCGGCTGTTCGGACGAAATAGTGAAATGTATCGGATGTATGTACTGCCGTGAAAGGCTTATGGCTGATATGCCAATACAGTGCTCCGTTAATCCGCGTCTTGGTGTGGAGTATATATATAAGGAAGAAAAGCAAGACGGAAACGGAAGAGCTGTTGTTGTAATCGGCGGCGGCCCCGGCGGCATGGAGGCCGCAAGGGTACTGGCTGAAAGAGGCTTTAAGGTGACGCTTATCGAGAAAAAAGGCGAGCTTGGCGGAACCCTCAACATAGCTGATAAGGCAAAGGGAAAGCATGTTATCACAGATTATGTAAAGACTATGAAAAAGCTTTTGGAAAAGGCAGGGGTTGAGGTTGTGCTCAATACGGAGGCCACTCCTGAGCTTGTAAAGAAATATAATCCGGCAGGAGTATTTATCGCAGGAGGAGCTGTTCCCGTAAATCCTCCTATTCCTGGAATTGACGGGGCAAATGTCTATAAGCCCGAGGATGTACTCCTTGACAAGGTAAAGCTTACAGGCAGTGTAGCTGTCATAGGCACTGGTCTTACGGGTTTGGAAGTTCTTGAAAAGCTTGGAGATGAGGGCTGTAAGCTTACGATGATTGAGATGCTTTCTGAAATCGGACCGGGAGTATTCCCTCCTATAAGAAAATATATTGTAGCTGACATCATGTCTCATAATCCTGACAGCTACACATCACATAGGCTTCTTGAAATTAAAGACAAGGCCGTGGTAATTGAGAGTCTCTCCGACGGCAATGTAAGTGAAATTGCCTGCGAAAGCGTTGTCCTTTCACTCGGTGTTGCTCCTGTAAAGGGCTTTGCTGATGAGTTTGAAAAAGAGTTTGACAGGGTAGTAGTCATAGGTGACGCTAATAAGGGCGGAAGAATTAATAACGCCACAAGAGACGCGTTCACTAAAGCCAATGCCTTTGACTAAGACCGAGTTGTATAATTAAATAAATTACTTTTTTTGCCGCCCAGTCACATTTGATGGGCGGTTTTTTGATTTTTTTGCTAAAAATTGACTGAATGGTCAGTTGAAATTCTGCTATTTTGAAGTTTGCCATTCCTTGTAAAAAAATACCTGAATAAAGTATAATTAGTTTTATTGAATGAAATTATTTCTGCTTTATGCCGGATACTGAAAGGAATGGAAAGATGAAAAAAAGAGAGGGTATTAAAAAGAAACTGGCAGTATTTTTATCTGCGGTGATTACATTGCAGGCGGCCATTGCCGCTCCGCTTATCGCCCTTGGGGAGCAGGATACGGCTAAGATGTGCGAAAATCATTTGGAGCATGACAAAGACTGCGGCTTTGAGGCTCATATGGTGGTAGTTTCCCAGTGCAATCACGAACATAATGACGAATGCGGGTACATTGAGGGTGTGTCTTGTGAGTGTGAGCCGGACGAAAACGGGGAAATAATCCACACTGATGGCTGCGGATATGTCGAGGGGCATGAATGTGAGCATGCGCATGACGAAAACTGCGGTTATCTTGAGAAGCTTGTAATCGACAGCCCATGTACGCATAGCTGTGAACTGTGTGAACCTCAGAATAATATTGTTACAATGAATTCAGAAGGTGACCGCATTAATGGCGAAAACCAGACTAAGGACGTTACAGAGTTAATAATGGACAAGCTTAGCCTTACGCTTACACAGGACGGAGCTGTCATAAAAGATGGAAAAATAGACAGTACAAAAGGCTTAGAGGTTAAGGCAGCATTCAGTGTGCCTATACAGGGGGACGGGGATAAGGAGTTTGTCAATAAGAATGATTACGCCGAATTATTTATTTCTGATAAATTTTCCGTTAAAAATGCAGAAACTTATACTTTAAAATACGAAGCTCAAACAATTGGTACATTGACCCTAAAGAATGAAAACGGAAATGCTGTGGCCTCAATTTTGTTTGGCGGAGATGCCTTTGATGATCCTGGCAACATGGAGATTAACTGTACCTTTGAGGCTGAGTTGGAATTTAATAAAGACGGCGGCGGGCTTGATGCCGGGGAACACACAATATCCATACTGGGTAAAGAGTTTACAATTGTTATTCCCCAGCCTGAGGAGACAAGGACAATCACGAAAGAAGGAACAGAGGATCTAAGCAAGGGCGTTATTAATTGGACTGTAACAGTCGGTCATGAAGGTGAAAACAGTGCAGATTTAAACGGCTATTCCTTTTATGACGACCTGACGAATGTGGGAGAGTATGTCGCGGATTCCTTTAAGATTGGAGGAACCGATGCTACACCAGGCTTCAATGACAGTATTCTTACATACGGCTTCCAAGAAGGAACTCAAAGCCCTCAGGTAATTACCTTTGAGACTAAAATACCGGAGGACAAGCTATTTACACAGTATGAGCAGACAGTTAAAAATACAGCGGAGCTGCGTAAGGGTGAAGAAGTTGTTAAGTCCGATGAAGGAAAGGTAAACTTTACACCAAAATGGATTGAGAAAAAGGGCGAAGCAGGGAATCAAGGCTCGGATGGGACTTACGACCCGACGGATCGGACAATAACATGGACGATTACTGCTAACCATTATGGATATTCCTTGAATGATGTTATTATAACTGACAAACTTGCTGATAAACTGGAATTTGTTTCAGCAAAGCTTCAAAGATGGAACAGCAGTTTGAAAGATGGCGAGGGAGATTGGGAAGCTGATAATAGCTGGAGTGTGAGCAATTATCCCGAAAATGGAGAGCTTGCAATCGGAGATATAACCACAAAAATCCTATTAACCATTGTCACAAAGGTCCCTGACCCTACATTGACAAGAAATGCCACACCCGAAACAGGAGTTACAACATATTATAACTCGGCCTCCATAAAATGGGAAGGAAACGCAGGCTTTGGTACGCAGCCAGTTGGTGTTGGAATAGGCTATAACGCCATAGAAAAAACAGGAGCTGTAACGGATTACAAAAAAGCTGAGATAACATGGAACGTCAAAGTTGACGCTAAAAAGCAGACTATTCCAGATATGAAGGTGTACGACCTGCTTGTGTATAGCGATAGCTTTGATGTAGACAGCCTTGACGAGAGTTCTGCCATAGGCAAAGACATACTTAAAAATGTTACCCCTCAATACAACCAGAGGATAGTAAAGACTGGAGGGGGAAATGCGGAGGCTTTCAACGGCGAGGGACTTAAGCATACGGTTACTACCCTCTATAAAGGCGGCAAGGCGGTTGCTGACCTGCTAACTGTGACAAGCGATTCCGGCGGCGGAATTGGAACTGACAAAGCCTATTCATTCAGCTACAAAACTCAGGTTACAAATACTGAAATACTGACATACACGGAAAGTAAAGGAATTACTAATACAGCTATGCTTTTCAGCGGAAGCGTCAGGCTTAATTCTGCGACAGCCAATGTAGGATATGACGCTAAAATGCTGCAAAAGGGAACAATGACAGCAGTTTCTGCAGAGGCCTTTGGAAAAGGGGAAGGAGCCTACGGCGTAGATAAGGCCAACGGAACGGCAGGCAATAATAGCAATACCTTCAACTATATTGATAAAAGCGCGGTATTCCGTATATACGTGAATAAGAACGGACTGTACTACACCACGGTTACCAACGCCGACGGGGAACTTGCAGGGAAAGTAACTGTAACGGACACCCTCCCCGATGGCTGGAAGTTTGTGCCCTTTGAAAGCGGAGCGAATTATTACGCCTATTCGGGCACAACAGCCAACGGAAATACAACGGCGAACTCAGTATGGGATACGAATACAAACGGCGCGATAACCGCTGAAATATCAGGCGGGACGGCTGTCTTTACCTTTGACGCGCTTAAAGACCCGTGCGTTATACTCGTAAAGGCCGTGCCTGACGAGGCTACGATTAAGGACTATTTTAACGGAAACAAGGAAACAAAGGATATAACCAACAACGTTGAGCTTACAACGGAAAAATGGCAAACAAAGTCTACGGCGAAAACCTCCTTTGATATAAAGAGCAGCGCGCTGAGCAAAACCTTTGAAAAGCTTAATAACAACGGCGTGCTCAAATGGACGGTTGACTATAACCCCTACGGTGTGGAGCATACGGATATTGATAACATACATCTTGAGGATACTCTGCCCATTGGGCTGGATCTTCCTATATACTCAAGCGGAAAGCTTATTTATACGGACAATATTAATGTATACGAATGCGGCCTCAATACAGACGGCACTCTTACAAAAGGAACGGCGCTCACCGAGACAGAGGTGGAGCAGTATGTTAAATACAATAATACAACAAGGGTGATAAGCTTCCTTTTCCCAAAAGAGGGACAGGCTTACGAGCTTGAGTATATCACGGAGATAACAGGGGATCCTGGACAAGTCACAAACAGCGTTAAGATTGTCGGCATGGATAATACAGGCAACAAAGCTGATAAAGTGTTCGATATATCCTCCTCCGATGCCAGTGCCACAATTATGAGACGCGGCTGGATAGAGATAACAAAGACAGGGGACGGAGGGCCTTTGGCAGGAGCGGAGTTCACAGTTTTCGCCCTTGACTGCAAAACGGTAATCCGTAAGGGCACAACAGATGCGGATGGAAAGCTTACGTTAAGGGGACTGCCCGACGGCGAGTATATACTTGAAGAAACCAAGGCGCCCGATGGCTACGGAGCTTTAAAGAAAACATATTCCGTTAAGGTTGCGACAACCCCGGAGGACGGAAAAATCACAACGTCCATAAGCAGGGCAACCGGGGAGAACTCCAACAAAATTACCATTACGAACCATAAGACCGGAACAGTCGGAGATCTTGTAATTAAGAAGAACGTCGAGGGCAACGCGGCCGATGCAGATAAAAAATTCAGGTTTACGGTTACGCTCAGCCTTCCTGTTGGCCAGACGGCGCCGAAAGAAGGGTACGATTATATCGGCTTCGGCGTGCTGGACGGAAAAATAAAGAGCGGTGAGACAATAGAACTGGCTGACGGAGAGTATATTACGATTATCGGTCTTCCCGGAGGCACGGAGTATTCCGTAGTGGAGGATGATTATTCAGGCGATGGCTACATGACATCGAGTGTAAACCCCACCGGTATTATTGTGGTTGATAATTCAATAACAGCCGAGTTTACAAATACCAAAAACAAGAAGATCGAAGGCGGCGGAGGCGGCGGGCACCAGCTGGCTCCCAAGCCGCCAAAGCCGAACGGAGGGAACGATGAGAAATCGGAGAACCCCGGTAATAACGGCGGTACGGATAACGAGCATCCCGATACCCCGCCGGTTACAAATCCTGAAATACCGGTATTTGTACCGATAGATGATGTCCCCGACTCGAACCAGCCTGACAGTCCAAATGAGATAGTTGTCGTGGATGGAAGCGGAAAAGAGGAAGGCTCCTATACAAAGACAGAAAACCCGGACGGTTCTTATGAATATAAAGACGCAAACGGAAATTCGGCGAGAAACGTTCCAAAGACAGGTGACAGCATGAGTCTTATAATGTGGAGCGGACTTTTGAGCACAGCAATAGTAGGAATATTCACACTTTTATACAGCGCCGCTTCTCCCGTTAAAAAGAGAAGACGTTCATGAGAAAATTAAAGCTGACAGTATCGGCAGTGCTTTTTGCTGTTGCGCTGCTGTCAGCATATAAGCTGGTTGGCTATAATAAATCCAGTGCAGATGCCGAGAGCAGCTTTAACGAGCTGTCTGAGCAGGCCTCTATCCACAGAACTTCAAAAACAGGGGAAACAATAACGCCTGTTAAAAAGCTGCAGGAGGAAAACAGCGATACCGCAGGATGGATTTATATAACGGGGACTGTGGTGGATTATCCGGTAATGCACACTCCTGATGACCCTGAATATTATCTCCACAGGAATTTCAGCGGTGAATATTCCATGTCGGGCACTCCGTTTATGGATTCCAGATGCTCGGATAATTCAGACAATATTATTATATATGGGCATAATATGAAATCCGGCACAATGTTTGCCGGGCTTGCGGACTATCTTGATGATACATATCTTTCTGAGCACAGCGATATAACCTATATGACCGCTGTGGAAATTAGATGCTATAAGGCAATAGCAGCGTTTCAGGCCGATATGGATTCTAATGATTCGGATTTTAATTGGTTTGATATAGTTGACTTTGAGGATAATGCGGTTTTTGAGGATTTTGTTAATGGAGTTGAGAACAACTGTGCCAAGGAAATAGAAGCCCAATACGGAAATGGTTTTCTGACTCTTGTTACATGCAGCAGTGACGGAAAGGACAGATACGTTGTAATTGCACAACAAGTTAACTGATAGTATAAGCCGATGGGTATGCCATCGGTTTTTTTGTTTACATTATTGACAATATGTGTAAATAGATTTATATTACAAATATACTAGGGACGATTGTAATTTTGAATGGAGAATGACATATGAAGGAAAAAAACGCATCAGCTTCTGAACAGAAGGTATTAAGCATACTGCTAAATTCTCAGGAAAAAATGACCGTAAAGCAGATACTGGCCGAGCTTGAAAAGGAAGATATTATCTGGGCAGTAAGAACTGTTTCCACATTTTTGGGAAGAATGGAGGAAAAGGGGCTTGTTGGGCATGAAAGAATAGGAATTACTAATTATTATTATCCAACGGTTGAGAGAACAGATTATAAATTAAAGGAAGCAAGAAAGCTTTTGAATACGTATTTTAACGGTTCAGTTGCTAATTTCGTGTCTGCCTTTGCTGATAGTGATGATATATCAGATGAAGAAATCAGCGAGCTTAAAAAGTGGGTGAAGAAAAATAGATGAATAACATGAAAAAAATATTTATATTCATATTGGCAGTGTTTTTGTCCATTACCACTCCCGTATTTGCCTCCAACTGGTTTGATGAGGCTTTTGATTACTGCCTTGAACACGATATAGTGCCATATGATACCTATAAAACAGATGGCTATATGGCAAGAGGCGAGGCGGCCGACCTATTGAACAATGCAATGAGAAGGTTTTATTTTAACAGGTACTATCCGCCGAATCCGTTTTCCGATTTAAACAGGGCAGAGAATTTGTATGTGGACTCAATGATAAAAATTTATTATAAAGGTATTTTTAAAGGCAGTTATGACGAAAACGGAAATCTCCTTTCGATGAAGGATGAGTATGTCACAAGGGAGCAGACGGCTGCGCTGCTGGTAAGAACCTATGGATTTGAAGCAGCTGATGCAGATATAAACTTTATTGATGCGGATAGGATTTCCGACTATGCATTGAAGGATATAAAGACATGTATAAATCTTGGGATTATTTCAGGATATGAGGACGGCAGCTTCAGGCCGCAGAACCCAGTTTCAAAAATGGAGTTTATAAATTTAATTTATAGGGCGGATGCTGCAGCAGACGTTGATAATAAGTACATTCAGGCTGCTTCATTTATATCAGGCGATATGATTACTGATGATGTTAAGATAACAATTACTAATGAAGAAAAGATAAAATACGGAGATACCATATACCTTGAGTTTGAAAATTTGAGTGATCAGCCGTATTTGTATAATCCAAGTGATTTTCAGATTGAAAAGGAGATAGACGGACAGTGGATTGTACAAAGGTTTGGTTTGGACATTGATGATAGTGGGTGGATATTAAATCCCCATTCCAAGAGAAGCTGTAAGGTTGAGCTCTATAACGAGGATTATAATTTGAGCGAGGGAGAATACAGAATGGTGTATATCATAAATGAGGACAGTGGTTATTCTGCGTGGATACGGCCACATAAGCCTCCCGTATATAGCGCCGTTGAAATCCTTTTACAAGGGGATTAAAAGGGGATTTCAAATATAGTTTGTAAATATATTGATACGGCCAGTTAGGCCGTATTTTTTTCTGAATATGACCAAATTCTACAATTTTCTTAATTCTTTTCCAAAATATTGAATATGAATAACAGATATGAGACAATAAAATTAATTATAATTAATAGAGTAAAAACACTTTAAAAAGGTGCATTGACGGTTAAACTGCTGAAATTGTACTGGGGGCAAGTTTAAAGGAGGAGGGGACAGCCGTGAATAAGAAGCTGAAAACTATAATAGCCGAGATTTTGCCTCTTGTTTTTGCTTTTATCAGCATAACATTTTATAGGCGTTATAGATATGCTTGGAGAAACTTTTACGGGTTAGACGCAACGGCAATTGCCATTGCTATTATATTTTTGGCTGCCTTTGGTGCTTCCCTTGGACTTATTTTTATAAATAAAGGCGATACAAGAAAACAGTGCATTTTTATAGGAGCAGCCGAAATTATAGCTGCAATTGCAGTTTGTGCTCTTGTGCCGTTTAACTGGTTTTCACTAAAGCTTTATTCTAGCTTTGTGTTGGCCAATACTGAGATGTTAATAATTTTTGGCTTCATATACGGGGGAGCCAATATATTTTCGGCAGTCAATAATTTTGTTTCCGCCAGAAAATTTGCTGATACTGAAAACAATGCGGAGGACAATACATGAACGTACTTATTATGCTTATAGCCATTTATGTCCCTGTTGCAAGGCCTGTTATTTTAGCATGGGCGCTATATTCATTTACTATGGAAATAAGCTGCTACTTCAAGGTCAGTCAGGATGCAAAAGAATATAAATTCACAAATAAGTTTAAAAAAGCAAACATTATTGCTATGCTTATACTGGCCGCACTGTTGATTTATACGCTTTATGCTTTTGATATTTCAATTAAGGTTTTTGAAACAATATTTATAGTCCTTTGCGCGGTTATAGTATTTTGTTCTGTATTTATGAAAAGTAGGGTTTCTGAATACGGGTTTTCAATTGGAGGGGTAGGCTCCTGTTCTTGGGACGGAGTGGAGGAAATTATTGTGTATAGAGACTGTGTTTGTATACATTGGAAGAATAAATATATGCCTTTTAAGCTCTGCGGAAAAACAAAGCTTCACCTGTCACCAGATGACTCAAAAAATCTGACGGATGCGCTGACTGAAGGCATTAAGAAAAATTCTGTATTGATGATTGATTTAAGCTAAAAAATCCCCGGGCATAAAGTCCGGGGATTGGCTTTTACAGCTCGCCCTTTATAATTGAACAGAAGTTCTTAACAATCCTTGCGGTGAAACCCCAGATTACATTTCCATTGTAAAAATAAAACAGCTCGGGCTGTTTACCCTTGCTCCAAGGATAGTTTTTACCGCCTACAATGTGCTCAAAAGGAAAGTCCTCAGGTATATCAAATTTAATACTCACAAAATGTTCCTCAGGCTCTGTCTCCATAAAGAAGCTGACAGGGACGGTGAAGGTTTCCTCAACCTCGTCAGGATTGAACTTTATGTCGCTGGGGGACATTCCCTTTATTAATGCCACAAAGGGAGTGATTACCGCTCCATAGGTAGTTATGACAAAATCGGTTTCGCCTAAAATCTCTATGTTTTCTTCAGAAATCCCAATTTCCTCACGCGTTTCCCTCAAAGCGGTTTCAAGCGGAGTTTCCTCACCCTCGCGCCTTCCGCCGGGAAAGCATATGTCGCCCGGCTGGTGCCTAAGCGCCATAGAGCGTTTGCAGAATAAAAACTCATATCCGTTTTCAGTTTCAAACAGCGGCATTAAGACAGAGCTGTAGCGGAAAATTCCTTCGGGCGAGGGCGTATGCACGCTCAGCGTCTGCTGTATAATATTTGAATTTATATTTTGGGGCATAATTTCAATCCTTTCTTAAATTAATTTTTCTGGCAGCCTTGCGTTTAAGCTCGACCTCCGTGGCTGTGTAGTGCTTCCTTGTAGTGTTTACGTCTGCATGACCCAGAACGTCGGCAACCAAATATATGTCGCCTGTCTCCAGATAAAGATTTGTTCCGAAGGTACTGCGCAGCTTATGCGGAGTAATTTTTTTCAGCTTAACAGCCGTCTGGGCGTATTTTTTGACCATAAGTTCAACCTGCCTGACGGATATACGCTTTCCTCTGTTGGAAAGGAACAGAGCCTTGTCATTTTCGTCAGCGGGGGGATGGTCCCTTCTGTACATTATATAATCATAAAGGGCATCGGCAACCTCATCGCCGAAATATATTTCAGCCTGTTTCCCGCCCTTTCTGGTTATTACAAAGGAATAGGTTTCAAAGCTGATGTCGTCCACGTTCAGCCCCACACATTCGCTTACACGTATTCCAGTGCCCACAAGGGTGGATATTATTGCTAAATCCCTGATTTTAGTCTTTTCATGGAATTTCTGCTGGCGCTGAGTCAGATTTTCCCCCTTTTCAACCTCGTCCAAAAGGTTGGCAACCTCATTGGCTTCCAGTCTTATTATGTTTTTTTCATGTATTTTAGGTGTTTCCACAAGTGCGGCAGGGTCGGTTTTAATAAAGCCCTTCCGCAGATAATATTTATAAATGCTTCTAACAGCGGCAAGCTTTCTGGATTTTCCTGTTTCAGAATTTAGTATAACCGAGCTTCTCTCCATGCCGTCCTCATCAGCAAAAGGAGTGTAGCTTGTGACATAATCCAGAAATGCCTCAACGTCCATTGCGCTTACATAGTCAAGGTATTCGGGTTTTATTTCGTCGAATTTCATTCCTTTAAATCTTTCATGGTTTTCGCATAAAAACCCGAAAAATATTTTTAGGTCATAGGCATAGCCTATTCTTGTTTTCAGTGACGTTGACTGGGCTATTCCTCTGAAATATGTATAGGCGAAGGGCGGAAGCTGTTCCAGAAGGCCCTTAAGATGAGCGGTGTCTTTTATTTTTTGTTCCTCACTGTAATCTCCCTTAGCCATTTTCTCCACCTCTTTTCCAGTCGTCCAGACCTCTTTTTATAGCTCCGAATATTCTTTGATTTAAATTGGGATAGGTTTTTTCAAGGGAGCGGATAAGCTCCTTTATCTCCTGCCTCTTTGTACTGCCGTCGGCCGGGCATGGGTTTTTAACAATACCATAGCCTTTGGCGAAGCTTTTTGTCTCATATTCCGAAACATATATGAGGGGCCTTATTGAATAGAGGCTTTTTCTTTCTAAAAAGCTTACCGGAGAGAAGCAGCCGATACGACCCTCAAAAATAAGCGACATCATAAATGTTTCAATTACGTCGTCCTTATTATGCCCAAGGGCAACCTTGCTGCATCCCAGCTCCTCAGCGGCGCTGTTTAAAGCTCCCTTACGCATTTTTGCGCATAGGGAGCAGGGGTTGTCCTCCTTACGCTCGTCAAAAACAATTTGTCCTATTTGCGTGTCAACAACCGTATAGTGTACATTAAGGCTTTCGCACAGTTTTTTAATACTGCTGTAATCAGAGCCGGGAAAGCCAAGGGATACGGTTATGGCTTCTATATCGAATTTATATGGGAAAAAGCGGCGCAGCTGAGCCAGTGCAATTAAAAGGCATATGCTGTCCTTGCCGCCCGATACGCCTACGGCAATTTTATCGCCTTCATCAATCATCTGGTAGTCGTTTACCGCCTGTCTTGTATAGCTGAGTAATTTTTGCAGCTTCATGATATTTTGTCTCCAAATACGTTAATAATATTAATGCTAAAGTCTGCGCTCTAAAGACAGCGGAGCTTTGCGTGGATATTTGTTTTTATTATAGCATAAATCAAACTCAGTACAAATTATTTCGCAAAAAGATTTATTGTGGGCATAATACACGGTATTTTTCATGCGGAATAATTATAAATACTACGAATTTCCGCTGTATACTTGAAAAATGTCAAAAAAAATATATAATACAATTTAATACATATTTAATATGGAGCAGTGTCTGGATTTTTAATAGGGCAAAAACTGCTGTTAATGGGGAGCTGACATCTGTGGAAACACCTGATGAATTGTATAAACTATTGGTCGACAAAATAAAAGAATACCATCCTACGGATAACTTCACTATGCTGAGGAAGGCATATGAGGTTGCCCTTGAGGCGCATAAGGACCAAAAAAGAAAATCCGGGGAGCCGTATATAATCCACCCGCTGAAGGTTGCGTATATTCTTGCCGAGCTGGAGCTGGATATGGAATCTATAGTGGCAGGAATACTGCATGACACTATAGAGGATACGCCTTATACATATGACGATATTAAAAATATGTTCGGCGAAGAGGTAGCCGTACTTGTTGACGGCGTAACAAAGCTCGGTAAGCTCTCGTACACAACAAAAGAGGAGATACAGGCTGAGAACTACAGAAAAATGTTTCTGGCTATGGCCAAGGATATTAGGGTAATACTTATAAAGCTGGCTGACCGCCTTCACAATATGCGTACCCTTAATTACATGACAGAGGCCAAGCAGAGGGAAAAGGCGCAGGAAACAATGGATATTTATGCGCCGCTGGCACACAGGCTGGGTATTTCAAAAATTCGTACCGAGATGGAGGATTTGTGCTTCAAATACCTTAACCCGGACGCATACTACGACCTTAAGAGCAAAATTGAGAAGAAAAAATCCGAAAGGGAGCAGTATGTAAACCAGATTGTAGATGAAATAAGCGCAAAAATTGACGAGGCTGGAATTAAGGGAACAGTGTATGGCAGAAGCAAGCACTTTTTCAGTATTTATAAAAAAATGGTCAACCAGAATAAAACCCTTGACCAGATTTACGATTTATTCGCTGTAAGGATAATAGTTGATACTGTGAAGGACTGCTATGCTGTCCTTGGAATAGTCCATGACATGTATAAGCCGATGCCGGGAAGATTTAAGGACTATATCGCAATGCCGAAGCCAAATATGTATCAGTCGCTTCACAACACTCTGATTGGCCCGACGGGAGAGCCCTTCGAGGTGCAGATCAGAACGTGGGAAATGCACCGTACAAGCGAATACGGTATCGCCGCCCATTGGAAGTATAAGGAGGGCCGCACTACGGATACCTCCCAGAATAAAGAGGCGGAAAAAATGGCGTGGCTGCGCCAGATACTTGAATGGCAGAGGGACTTATCGGACAATAAGGAGTTTATGGCAACCCTTAAGCTTGACCTTGACGTGTTCAGCGATTCGGTTTATGCCTTTACGCCGCAGGGAAAGGTTATACCGCTTCCCAACGGCTCAACGCCCATAGACTTTGCCTATGCTATTCATTCAGCAGTGGGAAACAAAATGGTTGGCGCCAGGGTCAACAATAAGATAGTTACCTTTGACTATAAAATACAAAACGGAGATATTGTTGAGATTATTACTTCTCAAAATTCCAGGGGACCCAGCAGGGACTGGCTTGCCCTTGTCAAAAGCTCCACAGCCAGAACAAAAATCAACCAGTGGTTTAAAAAGGAGTTCAAGGAAGAAAATATTGTTAAGGGCAAGGAGCTTATAACAGCCGATGCCAAAAAGAAAAATTATTCCTTCTCCGATTTGTCTAAGCCGGAGTGGATTGAAATTGTTGTTAATAAATTCGGGTTTAAAAACTGGGACGCACTCTGCGCTGCTGTAGGACACGGCGGCGTTAAGGAAGGCCAGGTAATAAACCGTTTTATAGAGGAGCTCCAAAAGGAGCAGAAAAAGAAACAGACAGCCGAGGATGTCCTTAGGAGGATGGAGGAGAAGGCAAACTCCAGAACCAACAGAAAGAACGACAGCGGCGTTATTGTAAAGGGCATAGGGGATGTCAGCGTAAGGTTTTCAAGGTGCTGCAACCCTGTTCCGGGAGATGAGATAATCGGCTTTGTCACAAGGGGCAGGGGCGTTTCAATACACAGGACGGACTGCGCCAATATTATTAATCTTACTGAAGAGGACAGACATAGGCTTATAGACGCCGAGTGGGAAATTTCCAGAAAAGACGGGGCAGGTCCTTCGCTTTCCTTCCAGGCTGAAATCAGGCTCCTTTGTGTTGACAGAAGCAATATTATACTTGACTTAAGCAAGGTGCTTTCAGAGGAAAATCTGCCGGTTAAGTCCTTTAACGCCAGAACGACAAAGGATATGCTTTCAATAGTAAACATTGTGCTTGAAATCACAAGTAAGGAGCAGCTGGAAAAGGTCTGCCTGCATCTTAAAAACGTCAAGGGCGTTGAGGATATAGAAAGAGTAAGCTCTTAAAACGAGGTAAAATATATGAGAATGGTAATACAAAAGGCAGAACGCGCCAGCGTAACTGTTGACGGAATTATTCAAGGAGAAATAGGAAACGGGCTTATGGTGCTTGTCGGTCTGCTTTCGTCAGACGATGATAAGGTCATGGACTATATGCTTGAGAAACTTGTTAATCTTAGAATTTATGAGGATGAAAACGATAAGCTGAATTATTCCGTAAAGGACGTTAATGGCGGTATACTGCTTATTCCGAACTTTACACTTTACGGAGACGCAAGGAAGGGCAGAAGGCCGAGCTATTTTTCAGCGGCTTCTCCCGAAGATGCTGAACGCATATTTGACAGGCTGGTTGAAAAGGCAAGACATCTTCCGCTGAAGGTTGAAAGCGGAGTATTCAGAACCCACATGAAGGTGGAGCTTGTAAACGACGGACCTGTTACTATACTGCTGGACAGCGAGCGGAATTTCTAATTTTCAGGGGGAATTATATTCCCCCTTTTTATTACAGAGGTATTTATATGATTTATATATATTTAAACGGCCATGAGGAAATGAACAGCATACAGACTGCGGTGCAGATATTTATGCCCAATGAAAAGTACAAGCCTGTTGAGTGCGTTCAAAATGAAGGTATAACAGTTAAAAGCAGTATTAATGGAAATACCGCAGCGGCCGAGCTTTATGAAAATGGAGAAAGGGTTTGCGCGCGCAATGAGGAGATTGACTGGCGGGGAAAAAGGCATGCTCTGAGCTCATCAGTATACCATATGCTTAAGGAAAAAACTGGGCAGTATACTCCGTGGGGCATGATGACAGGCATAAGGCCGGCAAAAAGCATAAATACATATATTGATAATGGCCTGAGTGTGGAAGAAAGCATCATGAGGCTTATAGGCATATTCGAGATTACCAGGCCTAAGGCCGAGCTTGCCGCTAAGGTGGCGCTTGCGGAGAGGGATATACTTAAAAAGGCCGACAGCGGCGGTATAAGCCTGTACATAGGAATACCGTTCTGTCCGACGCGCTGCCTGTACTGCTCCTTTACATCATATCCGCTTGATAAATACAGCGGCAAGGTAGACGCTTATATTGAGGCGCTTATTAAGGAACTGCGGTTTATAGGAGAAAAGGCAGAGGGGAAAAGACTGGATTCCATTTATATAGGCGGTGGCACACCGACGTCTCTCAGCGCCCAGCAGCTTGACACACTGATGGCAGCCGTATCGGAAATTTTCGATACCGGAGGCCTTCTTGAATATACTGTAGAGGCTGGAAGGCCTGATACAATTACGCCTGAAAAGCTTGCGGTTATAAAGAAGAACGGGGCGGGAAGAATTTCAATCAACCCGCAGACAATGAATGATAAAACCCTTCAGCTCATAGGACGCAGACACAGTGTGGACGATATAAAGCGCGTATATTATGAGGCAAGAGAGGCAGGCCACAAAAATATAAATATGGACCTTATTCTTGGACTTCCCGGTGAGACGGAGACAGAGGTGTCACATACAATGTCCGAAATAGCACTGCTTGCGCCGGAAAGCCTTACTGTACATACGCTTGCGGTCAAGCGGGCGTCTGCGCTCAGGGAGAAGCTAGGCGAATACAATTTGGCCAAAGCAATGCAGATGGAGAAAATGCTTGACATATCCTCAAAGGGTGCGCAGGATATGGGACTTTCGCCTTACTATATGTACAGGCAGAAAAATATGCTGGGTTCCTTTGAGAATGTGGGATACTCAAAAAAAGGCTTTGAAAGTGTCTACAACGTGGTTATAATGGAAGAGACACAGACTATATTTGCCGCAGGCGCAGGTGCTTCCACTAAGCTCTGCGACAGCAAAAGCGGCAGGATAGAGCGTATATTTAATGTGAAAAACGTCGATGAGTATATAAGCCGTATCGACGAGATGATAGACAGAAAAAGAAAAGGAATAGTTTTTTGACAGGAGGAAGAAACATGCTTACAGAAGCGCCAAAGGGAACAAAGGATATATTCGGAGCTTATATGGATGAATGGCAGAGAGTAGAAGGCGTTATTCGTTCTTTATGTGAGGATTTCGGCATAGGAGAACTGAGAACTCCGATTTTCGAGCATACTGAGCTTTTTTTAAGGGGCGTCGGGGAGACGACAGATATTGTACAGAAGGAAATGTACACCTTTAAGGATAAGGGTGACAGAAGCATAACATTGAGGCCGGAGGGTACCGCCGGCGCCGCCAGAAGCTTTATAGAGCATGGGATTTATAATAATCCACAGCCGACAAGACTCTTCTATATAGGCCCGATGTTCAGGTATGAAAATACACAGAAGGGCAGACAGAGACAGTTCCATCAGTTTGGTGTGGAAATGTACGGCTCATACAGCCCGGCGCTTGACGCCGAGGTTATATCAGTGGCCGCCCAGCTTCTTAAAAGGCTTGGAATAAACGACGTGGCGCTCAGAATAAACAGCCTCGGCTGTCCTGAGTGCAGACAGAAATACAATACCGCCCTGAGGGAATATATAGGCAGCAACATTGACAAGCTCTGTGACGACTGCCGTGAGAGATTTGAGAAAAACCCCCTGCGTGTACTTGACTGCAAGGAGGAGAAATGCCAGCGTATAATTGCCGACGCTCCGGTTGTGCTTGATTATCTGGATGAGGAATGTACGGAGCATTTTGAAACCGTTAAGGCGATACTTGATGAAATGGGAATTAAGTATGAGGTTGACGATAAAATTGTAAGAGGCCTTGATTATTATACAAGAACAGTATTTGAGTTTGTTTCAAACGGTATCGGCGCTCAGGGAACTGTATGCGGCGGCGGACGCTATGACAATCTTGTGGCGGAGTGCGGAGGACAGCCCACAGGCGCGGCAGGCTTCGCTGTGGGAATTGAGAGACTGCTTCTTGTGCTTGAGTCGCTGAACGGAGCTTTTGAGAAAAAGGCTGAAAAGGACATATACATCGGCGCGATCGGTAAGGCCGGACTTATTAAGGGACAGGGAATAGCCTACCGCATGAGACAGGCTGGCATTAAGGCTGAGTGCGACAGCGTCGGCAGAAGCGTAAAGGCACAGATGAAATACGCAAACAAGACGGGGGCGGCCTATTCTGTAATTCTTGGCGACAATGAGATTGCCGAGGACAGCGTAAAGCTTAAAAATATGGAGACAGGCGAGGAAGAACCGGTAAAGGTATCCGAGCTGTTTGATATTATGATTGCCAGAAAGGCATGATATTTTAAGGAGGCGGAAGTATGCAGGCTGATTTGTTGAAGGGAATAAAAATAATTGATTTCACAACCTACGCAGCGGCGCCAAGCTCCGTAAGGATGCTTGCGGACTGGGGAGCCGACGTAATAAAGGTTGAGGGCTTCTCCGGAGACCCAATGAGAAGCTTTGGCGTCAATTTAGGAGACACTCCTTATACCGAGGCAGAAAACCCGGTGTGGGAATACGAAAACGGAAATAAGAGGGGAATTGCCGTTGACCTTAAGAGCGAAAAGGGAATGGAGCTTATGCATAAGCTTCTTTCAGAGGCCGACGCCTTTGTCTCAAACGTACGCGCGGGTTCTCTTGATAAGCTTGGCCTTTCATATGAGAAGCTGCACGAAAAATATCCTAAGCTTGTTGTGGGAGTTATCTCGGGTTATGGACTTTACGGCAAGGACGCGCCTCGTCCGGGCTATGATGTTGTTGCCTTCTGGGCAAAGGGCGGCGCGCTTGTGGATATGTCTCCGGACGGAACCTCTCCCGTAACAGCTCCTTATGCGACAGGCGACCATACTACAGGACTTGCGCTGGCATCGGGAATACTGGGCGGAATTATTAAGGCCAAAAACACAGGTGTTGGTGAGAAAATTGTTGTTTCACTTTACGGAACCTCAATCTGGGTAAACTCACTTATGATTATCGGAACCCAGTACGGCGTGCAGTATCCACAGTCACGCTACGCTCCCGGCAACCCGCTTATTAATTCATATAAGTGCAGGGACGGTAAATGGATTACACTTACAATACTCGCCTATGAAAGATACTGGGACGCCTTCTGCGATATATTCGGCCTCCTTGATATTAAGGACGACCCGGACTACAGGACTCTTAAAAGCGTTGTAGCCGATAAGGAAAGGCTGGAGCACTGCTGCAGAAGGATTGAGGAACAGTTTATACTCAATGACAGGGAATACTGGGCCAAAAAGCTTACAGACGCGGATATTGCTTTTGAAAGGACTCTGCAGTGGAAGGACATAGCTTCGGACGAGCAGGCTATAGACAATAAATATATGAAGGAATTTAAGATGAAATCCGGCAATTCCTTTATGCTTCCCATGACGCCGGTGCAGTTTGAAGGAAATGACGGACTGGATTCAAAGCCAGCCCCGCTTTTGGGAGAGCACACTGCCGAAGTTGCCAGAGAGCTTGGCTATACCGACAGCGAGATTGAACAGATGATAGAGGACGGCGTAATCAAGCAGTACGGAAAATAAAGGAGTGGAACAGATGAAGGTTGTTTTGACTAAAGCCCAGAAATTCCATGATGATATAAGAGAAAAAATAGCCGCCTTAGGCTATGAGATAATAGACCACGGCGCCGAGAGCGAGGAGTTTTCTAAAGAGGAATACGAATGCGATGTTCTTGTGGGGCTCAGCCCGTTTTTGGCAAGCAGCGTGGATAAATTTAAAAACCTCAAGTTTTTTCAGGCCACATCAGCAGGATACGATACCATACCTGTTGAAGAGCTTAGAGAAAAAGGGATAATCTTCTGTAATGCGAGGGACGTTTACAGCGTTCCTATTGCGGAGTTTACTCTTATGAGGATATTGGAAATATATAAAAAATCGGCAATGTACATTAAGCAGCAGATGAACCATGAATGGAAAAGGGAATTTCGGCTGCAGGAGTTAACGGATAAAAAAGCGGCCGTGCTTGGCACAGGCAGCATAGGTATGCAGATCGCGAAAAGATTGAAAGCCTTTGACGCCGTTACAACAGGCTTTAACAGAAGCGGAAGTAATGCCGATTATTTTGACGCAGTTTATAAAATAGATGAATTTGAGAAAATGGCGGGAGAATTTGATATTATTATTGTCGCCCTTCCGCTGAACAATGAATCGGTTCATATAATCAGCCGGGGAATACTTGAGAAAATGCATAATAAAAGTATACTTATCAACATAGGCAGAGGCCAGAGTGTGGATACAGGAGCGCTTTTGGACGTTCTTAAGGAAGGCCGTATTCTGGGCGCTGCGCTTGACGTGTTTGAGGAGGAGCCGCTTGATGAGAACAGCGGACTGTGGGATTTGGATAACCTGCTTATATCTCCTCATATC